>ENA-UESE01000284-UESE01000284.1-human-gut-metagenome-genome-assembly--contig:-NODE-284-length-74382-cov-9.846080_pt1 | contig 74382 bp, 80 predicted proteins | sample MGYA00242995_ERZ507996 | MGnify/ENA primary metagenome ERZ507996 (study PRJEB26167, sample SAMN06115489) | human gut metagenome | host: Homo sapiens | place: China:Sichuan | collected 2015-04-15...
GGATTATTACATACCCGTTTAACGCCATCTTTCTGATATACGCACTCATATTTTGAACTCCGGCTTCCTTCATCCGATCATGCAATATTTCCACCTCCTCCGGTTTAAATTTCACATAAATACCTTTTGAATACTCTTTCACTTTGTATTTCCTCCACTCTTTTTACTTTGCTTTTTAGAAATCACTCTATTGGGGCAATTGATAACTTTCTAAAAAATAGGCAACAAAAAAAGCAACCGATGTTACTCGATTGCCATGCTGCTACTTTTACAAGACTATATACGCTCAAAAATTTGTTAGTATTGTACAAACAGTTTTGTGAATAATTCTGTGCATTTTCCATTACAAAATGATAATTGACTTTTTAGAAATAGTTGTTCTCAGATTTTCTACAAAATTAGAAAAAGCCCAAACCACAAGGGTTTGAGCTCCATTTGTACATTCGTATTTTCTGCTTTTGGGTATAAAATCTCTGCTGTAAATATAGAATATTTGTTCGATTTTGTCAAGTCTTACTTGCAATTTTTCTCTTTCTTCTTCGACAATTCTTCCCACATACTCTCAACCAATTCACACAGAAACTGCCGATTATCCACATCATCAACCAGAATCATTTCTTTAGCACCATTATAAGGTAGTTCCATCTCGGCATCCGGCATCAGCCTCAATGCCATCGGGACCGGCTTCACCAAAAGTCTGTCATCATATATCCCACCAAAAATCCTTCCACGGTAATAAAGGATGTATTCGCCCATCATTGCCCGGCTGCTGATTTCATCCAGTCCTGATAATTGTTCCAATACAAAATCCAAATATGCCTTTGTTGATGCCATATCTTTTTCCTCCTATTTCCCCATAGTCTTTATTGGATGCCTGACCACAGTCTTCAGTTTCTCCGGTGCCACCCTCCGTGCATCACTCAAATAAATTTCGTGGTGCATTCTCTGATCAGTAATATCCAGTGCATATCCTTGTTCTTCCATAAATCTGTGCATCGCATATACTGTAGCAGGCTCATCGTCATACGATCCGATATGCATACACTGTACACATAAGCCCTCCTCATAGGAAAAAAACTCAACCTTAGAAAAATCCTGTTTTTTCTTTGCCGTAGCTTTCCTGACAGCCCAGTCGAAATCTTCCCTGGTAACAAAATCTGGCAAGCGAATAACAGAGATCCACTTAAAATCTTCCTTACGAGCATAATCAATTCCGGATACGCCGTCTCGCCTGCCGGCTCGGTCGGTTCGCAGCATGGCGTCCCCCGGACGCCGCTCACCCTGCCACCAGAATCCCTCTAATGGCGGCACGACATAATCGAAATATCCATCAATCTGATGATCTTCCTTTTTGCTCATTTTAATCGTAAATGCAATTCCATACAGAAGTCCGATAGCCTGCTTGTATTCTCCGTCTGCATCATTTGGATTGCCGCTTCCCCTTACCGCTATATAGTTCATTTTCGGAACAGTTACGATAGACGATGTGCCTTTTGGCATATAAAATTCTTTATATTCCTTCTTGTAGTCAAAAGCCATATCCTTTACACCCCCTCTAAATCCTTCTCTTCATAAGGCTTATTCCAGGAACCAATCTCTATCAGATTTCCTTCCGGATCAGCTATATAGCAGGTTCTCTGTCCCCAAGGTTCAAGTTCCGGTTCAAGCACAGATGTCGCACCGTTTTCCACAGCCTTTTTATATGCCTCATCCACCTCTTCAAAAGTATCAACATATAGTGCCATTTCAAAATGACCATTCAGACCCTTGATATACTCATATCGCCGGTTTGTCATTTTCTCAAAATCATTCCGTCCATACAGTAAAAAAAGTGTTCCGTCTTTCACAAGATAAACATTGGAAGTATTCTCTTCTTCCTTAATTTCAAATCCGAGAACATCCTTGTAAAAACGAATCATCTTTGCCATATCATCAACAAACAACCCAAAACCGTCTAATCTCATTTTCCTAATCCTCCATAGATTTTTAATGTTTCTTCCGCATTCCTGCGAATAATGTCCCGTGCTTCTTTCGGCTCAAGCACCTCAGCCTTTGCTCCAAATGTCATGAGCCATGTCACAAGATTTTCCATATCTGTATAATCCGCCGAAAAAAGCAGCCTTCCATCATCCGTCCTGATAAAGCAATGCGGTCCAAATTCTTCAACCAATCGCCACTTCACATCCGGTGCGAAAAGGACTTTTACCCTTATCCCACCCGGAAATATCTTCTCATTTGACAAATCCGGCATTGGTACATTTCTGCACATAAAAAACTGCTCCGATTCTGTAACGCAATCCATACGATTCAACTTAAACAATCTATAATCTTTACGTTCTAAACACCACCCCCATACATACCAGCTCGACCACTGGAAAACCAGATAATATGGTTCTACCCTTCGGTTGCTCTCTCCAGATGGAGCATAATACATGAACTGTATGATATGCCTGTTTTCTATTGCATTTTGGATTACCTCAATTTTCGGAGCAAGAGAGCCTTTATACCATGAAGACAAATCAATCAGCATAGAGTCTCTTCCACTAATAAACTCTGATGATCCAGTCTGGATTTTCTCCATCAGCTGACCGTAGTATCGCTTTCCACTCACACTGTCAAGGCCTCTCAGCCCCGCAAGAATCATCTGCATATCTTTGGATGTCAGAATTGTCCTATCTATACAATATCCGTCCATAATGCTAATACCGCCACCGGTCCCCTGTGCCGTCCTTATTGGAATACCTGCTTTGCAAAGGTCTTCAATATCCCTGTTTATTGTCCTGCGGGATACCTCAAATTTTTCTGCCAGTTCAGGAGCCGTTGTCTTTTCTTCCTGCAGTAAGATTGACAATATCCCAATAAGCCTATCTATCTTCATAGTTTCCACACTCCATACATATCATATCTAACACAACACGACAACTATATGTCATGTTTATTATATCCACGATAATTTTTTCTGTAAACAAAAAGCCTACGAACATCAGGTTTTATTCCCAATGTCTGAAGGCTCAATAGCATTAGTTAAATTTTCTCTTTCTTATAAGCCGAATCATCCTACGATTCACTTGGAATCATCTGAAAATATCTCAGTGCCTCTACGATTGCTTCTTCCTTCTCCTTCGGACACTTAGGCTGTCTGGCATCATCACATTTAGGTTTGTTGTAATTCTCACGCTCTTTGATTCCATACTTAGCCTTAACTTGCGCAATATAAAGGTTAGACACCTTCATCCCATCATTATGCTCTGCCACGTAGGACTTAATCTCCTCATATGTCGCCTTACTTTCTGCCGAAGTAATATCTAACTCATCCATATCCAGTCTTACATTCACATGGTGCTTCACTTCGTGAAGTTTGGACAAAAGACATACCGTCTCAACATTCGCCGTCCACGGGAACTGGTCTACTGCGCAGGCTTTCTCTACCACATATCCGCCTGCAAGGAATGATTCCAAATCCCGTACAAGGCTGGTAGGTTTACAGGAAATGTAGACAATATGCTCCACCCCGTAGTGAATTATCTTCGGCAGCGCTTTGGGATGAATCCCATCCCTGGGAGGGTCCAGAATAATCATATCCGGCTTATCCTTGATGCCGTCCAGCACCTTCAGCACATCACCGGCGATAAATTCACAGTTATCCAGACCGTTCTGAGCTGCATTTCTCTTTGCTGCCTCAACAGCCTCCTCTACGATTTCCACCCCGATTACCTTCTCTGCCACCGGAGCCATAAGCTGCGCAATCGTGCCGGTGCCGCTGTAAAGGTCGAAAACCACACCGCCCTTCAGCGCTCCCACATACTCTCTGGCTGTTTCGTACAATACCTCCGCGCTGTAAGAGTTTGTCTGGAAAAAGGAAAAGGTGGAAATTTTAAATTTCAGTCCAAGCAGTTCTTCGTAAAAATAATCCTGTCCATACAGGATATCCGTTCTATCGCTCTGCACCACATCCGATTTGGAATCATTGACAATATGCAAAATCCCCGCGTACCTTCCCTGCAGCCTGCCCTCTTCCTGCAATTTCAGCAGTGTATCCAGAAATCCCTGCAGAAGCTGTGTTTCTTCTGCAGATTCCTTGTCCGGAAGCTTTCCCTGTCCTGCTTCCACAGAGATTCTCTTTTCTTCCTCCGTGCCCTGTCCTGTTTCTCCTGAAAAATGCCCGTCCTTTTCATACTGAGAGCTTGTCACCAGTGCCACAAGAATCTCTCCCGTTCCGGATGCCTTTCGCAAAAGCAGATGGCGCAGATAACCTTCCTGCTTCATTTTATGGTAATATGGCACCTCTTTCGCTGCAAAATACTCCAGTGTTGTCTGCAAAATCAGCCGGTAATCCGCATCCACAATTTTACAGTCATCCACCGTTACCACATCATAAAAGCTGCCCCGCTTGTGCATCCCCAGTGCCAGCGGTCCGTCCTTTATTTCATCCCCGAAGGAAAATTCCATCTTATTCCGATAGCCATAATAAACAGGGCTTGCCTTGATGCCCTCCCACTTCCACTCCGTATCCTGTCTGTCCAGAACGCTGTCCAGCAGCTTCTTTACCTGCTGCTTCTTAATCTGAAGCTGCTCCTCATAGGGAAGTGACAGATAAGTGCATCCTCCGCAAACGCCAAAATGGGAACACGGAGAGCCTGTTTCCAGAGGTGATTTCTCAATCACCTCCAGAAGTCTGCCCTCTGCCTTCCCTTTTCGCACTTTATTGATGCTAAACCTGATTTTCTGTCCGGGCAGGCTGTTTTTCACGATTACGGTGCCCTCCCCGGTAGGAACAATGCCTTTGTTGGGGAAATCTACCCGCTCGACAACCGCTTCATATACCTGTCCTTTTTTCATCGTTTTAGTTCTCTCCCTCGTCTACGAAGAAATCATCTTCTTCCTCGTCGTCTGTGTCTTCATCCTCGAAAGCATCTTCAAAGTCATCCTCGAAGTCTTCCATATAATCTGGTGTAAAATAGCGGTATACCGCATAGGCAATTGCTGCCACTGCTGCAATGGCGCCTACCACTGCCAGTACACATACTGCCACATTACATTGTTTCTTCTGGGGCTCTTCCTTTTTGCCCAACAGTTCATTCAGCTTTGCTACGCTTGCCAGTTCTTCTAATTTGCTCATAGGATACCTCCTGAATTATTATCGATAAGTTACATTGTATTTTCTTTTCGTTTATTATATCACAAAGAGTCTGAAATTACTATACTCTTTTCAGTTTTGCAAAGGAAGCATACATGATTTTCTGACCTGCCCGGTCAAAATCCACCGTCACCTTGTAATCCCTCGGCTCCTTCACCAGATTTAAAACGGTTCCCTCTCCGTATTTAATATGGCTGACTCTGTCACCGATTTCATAGGAAAGCTCTCCCGTCAGACTGACACCTGCCCCCTTGGATACTCCCGCAAGCTGATTCAGCCCGCCGATTCCCCGGGTGATGTAGGGCTTATCCGCCTGGGCTGTCACCTTCGGTTTTAAAGTTGCCTTTGGTCTGAAATCATATGCCGCCTTCTCGGGAGCCCCTGTCTTTCTGCCTCCCAGTCCCAGCAGATTTTCCAGCATTTCCCGGCTCTCCGAAGAAGTTTTCCGGGCAGGCACCGTATCGTCCAGTAAATCCTCCGGAATTTCCCTTACAAAACGGCTTAAGGGGTTATACTGGGTTTCTCCCCTTGTCATACGCATCCTCGCATATGTGATTGTCAAATCATTCATGGCACGGGTAATTCCCACATAAGCCAGACGCCGCTCCTCCTCAATATCGGAATGGTCATCCGAAATAATCGTCATATAGCTGGGGAACAGTCCGTCCTCCATGCCGGCCAGATAGACATTGGGGAATTCCAGTCCCTTTGCAGAATGAAGCGTCATTAAAAGCACCCGGTTGTCATCCTCTGTCACATTATCGATTTCCGCCACCAGTGCAACCTCTGCCAGAAAATCCGTCAGATTCGGCTCCTCATGGGTTTCCTGATAATTGACTGCCTTGGTAATCAGTTCTTCCACATTTTCCAGCCTGTCATCCCCGTCCTCATCATAATTGTCCTGCAGATATTCCGCATATCCGATTTTCTCCACAATATACTGAATCAGCTCCGCCACAGAAAGGGTCAGCGCCTCTTTCCTGAATCCCCGGATAAGCTGTACAAAGGAGCGAATCTTTGCCGCGGATTTTCCAAGGCTCATAATTTCATCCGCAAGCTCCATGGCATCGTACAGCCCGATATCCCGCATCTTGGCATAATCCTCCAGCTTTTCCACCGTTGTTTCCCCGATTCCACGCTTTGGAACCTTTAAGATACGTCTGACAGCCACCTCATCCCTGCCGTTATCCACCGTCTTTAAATACGCCAGAATATCCTTGATTTCCGCACGGGCATAAAAGTTTGTGCCTCCTACTACATTATACGGCACTCCCTCCATAATCATACGCTCCTCCAGAAGTCTTGCCTGAGCATTGGTTCTGTAAAGCACCGCACAGTCCTTATAGGCTGCCCCTTCCTTTTTTACCTTTTTGCAGATATCCTCCGCAATAAACTCCGCCTCCTCATAGGCATTGTCAAAGGAGCGGAAATGGATTTTGTTTCCCGCACCCCTGTCCGTCCAGAGTGCCTTGTCCTTTCTGCCCTCATTATTGGAAATGACCGCATTGGCAGCATCCAGAATAGACTGGGTAGAACGGTAATTCTGCTCCAGCTTAATGACCTTTGCTTCCGGAAAATATTTTTCAAAATCCAGAATATTCCTTATGTTTGCTCCTCTGAACTTATAAATAGACTGGTCATCATCACCGACAACACAAAGATTTCTGTACTTCTGCGCCAGCAGCTTTACCAGCTCAAACTGTGCCGTGTTGGTATCCTGATACTCATCCACCATGATATACTGGAATCTCTCCTGATAGGAATCCAGTATTTCCGGACAGTTCTTAAATAATTCCACCGTTTTTACAATCAAATCATCAAAATCCAGTGCATTATTTTTCTGTAAAGTTTCCTGATACTCCCTGTACGCCTTTGCATAAACAGCCTTCCCGAAATCGTTCGCCGCGTCCAGTTCATATTCTCTGACACTAATCAGTTCGTCCTTTGCAGAGGAAATCGCCCCTAAAAGCGCCCTCTCCTTATAGGTTTTCGTATCAATATTCAGCCGCCTACAGATACCCTTCATTACCGTTTTCTGGTCATCCGCATCATATATGGTAAAGCCGTTTTCAAAGCCAAGCCTGTCGATGTGCCTGCGCAGAATCCGCACGCAGAGGGAATGGAAAGTAGAAACCCATACCTGGTCAGCCCCGAAGCCCACCAGCTTATCCACTCTCTCCCGCATCTCTCCCGCCGCCTTGTTGGTAAAGGTAATTGCCAGAATATTCCAGGGCTTTACGCCGCACTCATCTATTAAATAAGCGATTCTATGGGTAATACACCGGGTCTTTCCGCTGCCTGCTCCTGCCAGCAAAAGCAGCGGTCCCTCGGTTTCCATGACCGCTTCCTTCTGTTCTCTGTTTAAGGTATCGTAAATACTCATTCTTTCCTCCAATCAGCCCTCTTCCACATCGCTGAAATTCCAGATTCTGATATTAAATTCCATAATCGGGGTGTCACAGTACAGACACTTCTTCGCTCCCAGCTTTGGCAGCGGCGCCCCACAGTTCGGACAGTTCATCGCCAGACCGGAATCCGTCTGATTTTCCACAATATCTCTGTCCTGTATGTAAATCATTTCCACCTGGTATCTGCTCTGTTCCAGCTTCTCCCGGCTTCCTGCCGTTATATTCCCGTTTTTTTCCGTATAATGATGGTACTGCACTGCAGACTGAAACAGAATGCTGCAACGTCCCTTCAGCTTCCGATAAGTTTTTATTTCTGTTCGATGTACCTTGATTGCCTCAAAATGCTCCCTGCAGTCTGCCATTTTCAGGGCTTCAATCTTAAGGCGCAGCTTTTCCTTCAAATCACTGGTTGTTCCCTGGGGCAGACTGTTCCTGTCCAGCCCGTCAATTCCCTGTAAAAACCCAACCAGAACATTTTCCGCACGGTTTTTCATTTCTTCATAATGAAATTCCGGAAAATCCTTTAAGATTCTCGGCAGATACAGACTTGTGGCGGCAGAAACCGACTTCGGGGTTATCTCCGCTTCCTTCTCCAGGCTCTTGAAGCCATCTACAATGTCCTCTGTTCCAAAGGCAATTTGGGAAACCTCCCTGACCTTGTCCCGAATCCGCCTGTATGCCACATATCCGCCCCCTAAAACCCCGAGCGCCAGTACCAGTATTACAATTGTTCCTATCTGCGATGCTGTCATTTTCTTCTCCAAGCCTGCGCATCCCTGTCGCGCATTACAAGTCTGTACGTTATCCCAAAAAAGTCACAGCAGTCTGTCCCCTTTGTCAGAAGCACTAACTGCTGCAACCTTTCCCTGTCTGCGTCCTCCGCGCTTTTGACGCGGCATGGCAGTTTTCTTCTTATGCTGTTTTTATGTTATTTCTTATTCGCTGTTTATGCTCTGTCGTTCTCGTCAAAAATATCACCGCACTCCGGGCAGAACTTGGGCGGATGTGCCGGGTCTTCCGGCTCCCATCCACACTTGTCACACTTATACATAGGGGCGCCCTCCGGCTTTTTGCTGCCGCAGTTGCTGCAGAACTTACCCTGATTTACAGCGCCGCAGCTGCAGGTCCAGCCAGCCTCTGCAGGCTTGGGTGCGCCACATTCCATACAGAACTTTCCTCTGTTATCGCCGTGTCCGCACTTTTCGCAAACCCAGCCAAGTATCGGGGCTGCCTGCATCTTCGGCATCTGTGCGCCCATTGCCTGCTGATTCATCATGTTCATATTCTGCTGACCCATGCCCTGGTTCATGCCCATACCGCCGCCAAAGGCATTGCCACCCATCATATTGTTCATCATGCCCATTGCCATCATATTCATGGCGCCATCCATGACGGAGCCGCCGTTTCCATCGCTTCCACCCATGTTTTCCATCATGTTGGAGAAAGCCTCTGTCTTTCTTGCTGCCTGCATATCCGTATTACGCAGCATTGCGGTATCCTGCCACTTCTGGAAACGCTCTCTGTCCTCGCTGAGCATATCGGCATTGTTGATGGACATCTTCACCATCTGCAGACCACGAAGCTCTGTCCACTGTCCGGTCAGCTCCTCTGCCAGCAGATTACAGATATCCATGGAAAATCCGGGAATCTCATAAGGTCTGACACCCTGTGCGGAAATCTTTGCCAGTGCAGGCTGCAGGGCTGTCAGCAGTTCTCCCTTTAAGGTCTGGAGCAGTTCTGTCTTTTTATAACTGTCTGTTACGTTGCCGCAGACATTTGTGTAAAACAGCAGGGGGTCTACTATTTTAAAGGAATACTGTCCGTTAATCTTTACGGCAGTATCAAAATCAAATCCGGTGTTCTTATCCACTACACGGAAAGGAATCGGGCTGGGAGTTCCAAACAGGTTGTTCATAATCTCCTTTGTATTAAAGAAGTAAACCCTCTGGTCCTTTGCCGTATTTCCACCAAAGGTAAAACGTCTTCCCAGGGTAGAAAAGCTCTTCTTTACGCTGTCCCCCAGATTACCGTAAAAAAGGCTGGGCTCTGTGGAATTATCATAAATAAATTCTCCTGCATCCGCACAGACATCCACAATTCCGCCCTGGTCCACGATAATCATACACTGTCCTTCATTGACAGCTACAACGGAACCGTTTGAAATAATGTTGTCGGAAGCCTTTGTGTTGCTGTTGCGTCCCTCTGTAACCCTCTTCTGTCCCTTAACCATCAATACATCATTTGACAAAGAGTCGCAATAGAAATACTCACGCCACTGGTCTGCCAGAACCGTTTGAAGTGCATCTTTTGCTGCTTTTATCAATCCCATTTTCTCATCCTCCGGTTTTTATGATTCTACTGTCCATTTTATCAAAATTTCTGTATTCTCTCAACAGGTTTTCAAAATATTCCTGCTAAAATCTTTACAAATGCACTTTATTTGCATAAACTGGAAGTAGTTGATTTTATTATAAGACAAAGGAACGAATCTGACATGGGAAAAAAAGCTACAAAAGCTGCTGATAATATGTATTATCTTGCACGTTGCGAGGCCGCTGAACATGAAAACGCCTTCAGCAGCCGGGAAAAGGCTGCTGAAATCATCGGCATCGACCGTACAAGACTTGCCCGGATTGAGCTGGATACCATTTCTCCCTACCCGGAAGAAGTAAAAGCAATGGCTGAAGCCTATAACGTACCGGAACTGTGTAATTCCTACTGTGCAAGGGAATGCCCTATCGGAAGGGAAAACGTGCCGGAGGTCACAATTGATGACTTTGACCGCCTTGCCCTGAAAGTACTGGGTTCCTTAAAGGATATCGACTCCCTCAGGGCATCCCTGATTGCCATTTCCGAGGACGGTGTCATTGAGGAAAGTGAACGTCCCGCCTTTCAGGAAATTCTGGACTCGCTGGAAAAAATCAGTACCAACGCCAAGGCATTGCAGCTATGGGCAATGAAAAACATCCGCCTGAAATAAAGCTGCCTATTTGCTCTTTTCCGCAAACTCCCGGTTGACTAAATCCTCATAGGGAACTCTTTCCTTTAAAACACCGGCATCCTTCAGGATATTCTGGAGCAAATCAAAGGCATCCTCTTCAAAAACCAGGTTCTGCTTCCAGGTATCCTGTAAATAATATCTTTCTACAATCGTAACCAGTGTATCCATATCTGTTTCCGCAAACTGGGGCGCAATCACCTTTGCAATCTCTTCCGGGGAATGTTCCTGTACATAGTCCATCCCCTTCTGCAGGGCGTTGGTAAAGGACTGGATAACCTCCGGATGCTTTTCCAGATAGCTCTTCTTTGCGGAAAAAGAAGTATAGGGAACATATCCGGAATCCTCTCCCAGCGAAGCCACAACAAAGCCCTCTCCCTTTTTCTCCAACGCTGTTGCGTGGGGTTCAAACTCTACGGTAAAATCTCCCTGCCCGCCGGAAAATGCCGCTGCCGTGGAGCCAAAGTCAATACTCTGGTCAATCTGTAAATCTGTTTTTGCATCCAGCCCATTCTTCTCCAGAATATATTCAAACACCATCTCCGGCATACCGCCAGCCCTGCCGCCAAGCACATCCTTTCCCTTTAACATCTGCCAGGAAAAGTCCTCTATGGGTTCTCTTGCCACAAGAAAGTTTCCCGCACGCTGGGTCAACTGCGCAAAATTCACCACATAATCCACTGTGCCCCCCGCGTAGGTGTAAATTGTCGCTTCGCTTCCCATAAAGCCCACATCCGCTTCCCCGGTCAGAAGAGCTGTCATGGTTTTATCTGCTCCAAAACCCGTCACAAGCTCCAGGTCAACTCCCTCCTCCGCAAAGTAGCCTTCCTCGATGGCAACATACATCGGCGCATAAAAAATGCTGTGGGCAACCTCATTCAGAACAACCTTTGTTCCCTTCGCTCCTCCGCTGCTCTCCGCAGCGCCGCAGCCTGTTGCCAGAACTGCCAGAGATAAAACCAACGTCAAAAAAACCTTTTTCATATTACCTCCCATAATAGAATCATTTTGTCTTTCTGATTCTCTATCTTATGGAGGCAATATAAAAAAGGTTCCTCTTTCCTGATGGATTCTCTTTACAGGTTTGCCTTGATTTTCTCAATCATTTCCTGATATTCCGCATCTGTCAGATAAGTCTTTCCGGGATTCATCTGGAAGGTTCCTCCCCACTCATCCCCGCCTTCATATTTCGGGCAAAGGTGCATATGCAGATGGCAGCCGGTATCGCCGTAAGCGCCATAATTGAGCTTGTCCGGATGGAAAGCCGCATGAATTGCCTTTGCTGCTCTGTTGACATCTGCCATAAAAGCATTTCTCTCTTCATCGGAAATGTCCACAATTTCGCTGACATGGTCCTTATATGCCACAATACATCTGCCGGGCTTGGACTGCTCCTTAAATAAAATCAGGCTGCTGACGCTCAGGTCACAGATAAAAATACCAAACTTGTCCAGCAGTTCTCCTCTCATGCAATATCCACAGCCTGCATCCTTTTTTACTTCTGTTGTACTCATGTTGTTCTCCCTTTTCTATTTTTACTATTTTACTTCCTTCTCGCGGTTTTTCCTTTCGGGTTTGTCCACCTTTGCCAGCTCATCCACCATCTTTTCAATCATCAGCTTCTTTATATAAACATCAAAGCTTAAAGTACAGATAAAGGCAAACCGTCTTAAAAATTCCCTGCTCTCCTCCGGCGCATCCTCAAAGGTTTCCTCGGACAGCTTGAACTTTTCCACCACATCCGCCTTTAATGCCTCTAACTGCTTCTTCTCCAGTCCAAAGGCTTCCCTGTAAATGCTCTCCAGATTAAAATCCCCTTCCTTCTGGAAAAACTTTTCCGTGATGGGGTGCATCAGAGTCTGAATATCACTGATAGATAAAATTCCCTTGTAATAATAGATGAAAATCAGAAGAAGAACATGCTCCTTGGAATATTTCTTCTTCAGGGGCGGCGGCAGCAAATCGTTCTTTGCATAATTGTTAATCATTGTTTTTGTCAGGATTTTATCCTCGTCCGGATACCTTGCTGTGGAACGCAGCTTACTGTCCATAAAGGTTGTCACCTGATCCATATATAAATCGATATTCGGAATATCCTCCGGACTTACATACTGGATTCTGTCAAGACTTGCCAAAATGCTGTTCAGCAAATCCTCGCTGTCTATCGTCATGTATTTTTCCTCTCTCTTTGCCACTGTCCTCATCAGGAACGCAGCTACTTTATTCCATTATATAGTATTCAATACTACATGACAACTGTTTCTTAAAAAATCTCTTCAATTAAATGAAAGTTTTTTCGAATTTATACTTCCATGTATAAAATCTGCTTTAGTACATTTGGTCATCACAAATGTGCTTTGGAACTGCCTGGCGTAATCAAACAGATATAATAAGCGGTACAGTCCTCAGCCGAAGACCGTACCGCCTATTCAGGAGTGATATTTACTATAAATGTTTCTTTTTCCGATAATATGTAACACCGGCAAAACCGACTCCTGATACAGCCAGCCCTGCTATCCATACCATGAAATTACTATCATCGCCTGTCTTCGGAACCTGATTTTTTTCAGAAGCTGTCTGTTCCGTATTGTTCTGAGACGCAGGCTGGGGATTTTGATTTGCATCCGATTCCTCATCCTCATTATCCGGCTTCTGGCTTTCACTTGTCTGAATCGTAAATGCGGTGCTTGCCGAACCATCTGTCCACAGTATTTCCAGACTATGTGTTCCTGCTGCCAGCGTGTCCAGATAAGAGGACTTCAACGTAACAACCGTGGAACCGGACTCTGCTTCATAATTCTCTGTTCCGATCTGCACACCATCTACCTTAATTCCGGTAAATTTAGAAAACTCACCATTTCCCCGAACCGTAAGGCTGTTACCGCTCTGAAGCGCATAGCTGCTTCCTGTCCCTTCTGTGATTTCATAAGAAGTTTCGGTTCCTCCCGCAGGAATCTCTACTGCTGCTTTCGCGTAACCACAAACCGTACACTGCTCATGCTTGGAGCCTTTTTCTTCAGCAGAAGCCTCCTTATCAATTACCCAGGTGAAGCTGTGTCCCGATAAATTCAATTTTTCACCACATTCGCAGGTGTTCCAGTGATTATCTGCATCTGAATGCCACCCGGTACTGTCTGTCGTGTGTTCTGCTGATTTTGCTATTACAACATCCGCCGCCGCAATCCCATTCGTTCCACCTGCATCGCTGAAACAGCTGCTGCAATTTGCACAGAGCCAATACTCTATATTTCCCTCTGTCAGATGGGTCGCTTCTTTCGCCTCAACTTTGGACAATGTATGCCCGCCAAGATAACTGCCGCAAATATTGGAAAGCAAAGACTTTGTATCCGCTGCTGCAATCTGGTTTGAACCAGGTGTTCCACTATCCTCACCCACACCATTGAGTGCCGGGTTCTTTTCCTGATCAAAAGCACAGCCTGCCGCAGCACCTCCATCAGCGTATCCGATAAAACCACCTGGCGCAATTGATGGATGGGAACCTGTCACAGTACCTGCCGCATTGCTGTTCTGAATGTTTCCTCCAATATTTGCACCGGAAAAACCTCCTGTTTTCGGTTCCCAGCCCGTAACTGTATTCGTTACATTACCATAGGAAACACTGTTGCTGACTTTCCCCTTTTCCAAATATCCGACAAAGCCGCCCGTATTCCAGTCACATGCCGCAACATCACCGTAAGACGCACAAAACTCTACTTCCGCACTGTCATCTATTTCAAATATACAGCCCGCGAAACCTCCTGTTGACCACTCTCCGGTCACATTGCCCTTTGCTGTGCAGTTTTTATAGTGTCCCAGAAACATATTTCCGATGAACCCGCCGCTGGTGCTTTTTCCTGTCACAGTAACATCCGCCGAGCAATCCGAAACATGGGCACGGCTTGCCGAACCAATCAGTCCTCCGGCATACATTTTGGAATCCACCTGTCCGGTTCCATGACAGTTCTCCACACCAATAAAGGTAGCGCCGGAGCCTCCCATTGTTGTGAGATTGCCCACCAGCACACCCGCACCATAAATGTCCGGGCTGGCATTTGCATCCGAACCATATCCGGCATAAATCTCTGCATTTTCAATTGAGATATTTTTCAGTACCGTTTCGTCAGATATAGCTACTACGACACCAAACAATCCCGCGCAGACATTATTTCCCCGTTCATCTACATATAAGCCCGTAATAACCTGATTATTTCCATCAAAATATCCTGAAAAAGATTTGGAACTTGCGTTTCCATAACCAATGGGAATCCACCTTTTCCCGCTCAGGTCAATCGGAGCTGTCAGCTTAAAATACTCTCCTGAATGAATTTGTCCAGGTACTCCTGAATTTACATCTACCGCCAGCTTTGCAAGCTGCTCCGGTGTGGCAATCTGATATGGTTCCTCCCTGGTACCGCTTCCGCCTGCAAAATCAGCCGCGGCGAAATCCGTCCATTTCTCTGTTGTAACATCTGCCCGGGCAGTTATCGGTGCCATTATAAACGCCATACAGACTGCCAGCAGCAGACCTGATAGCTTTTCCTTTGTTCTCATGAATTTTCCCCTTTTCTTTGTTTCCATGATTTCTCCCCTTTTCTTTCATGTAATCAATGTAGAACCCATATTCAGTTGTAAAAAAATATAAACAGCGTCTGTTTCCACTATATATATCATTCATATTGTACTATACCTTTTGAATCAGGTCAAGCCCTGAAGGTCCGTTGTGTTTCCCGGAATTTCCCAAAAATTCTTCCCTTTACTTTACAACTTTAGTATGATAAAATATCTTTAATTAAGCTGTAAAACTTCACAGTGTAAAAGTAAAGAGAGAGGATATGGAGTATGAACAAAAAAATCAAAACCGAAGCGGTAGATTCCCTTTTTGATGCCATTTTGTGTCTGAAGGACAAAGAGGAATGTTACAGCTTCTTTGAGGATCTGTGTACTGTCAATGAACTGCTTTCTCTGTCCCAGCGTTTTGAAGTTGCCGCCATGTTAAAAAACCACAAAACCTATCTGGAAATTGCAGAAAAGACCGGAGCCTCCACTGCCACAATCAGCCGTGTCAACCGTTCCCTGAATTATGGAAACGACGGTTACGAGATGGTATTTGGACGGATGGAACAGAAATAGGCAAAAGAAAGCGGAAATCCCTGCTGTGGGGGACTTCCGCTTTTATCTTTTTCTACTGCTCTCCTGCTGTGGATGTCTGTGCCTCTTCTGTCACAGGCGCCTGCTCCTCCACTGCTTTCTCGCTTTCTTCCTTTACTTCCTTTAAAGCCTCCTCAATGGCAGCCTTCGCAGACCTCTTTCCTGCCCTGAGCGCTCTTCCATTCGGTTTTACCCGCTTTCCGGGAACCTCCTGATTCATATCACACCTGCCCTGAAAAACAGCCTTTTCATCGATGACGATGGTTCCGGTGGAAATATCTCCGATAACCCTTGCGGAAGCCGTCAGCTCCGCACGCTCCGGTGCTGTAACATTTCCGTTGACCTCACCGCCAATCAGGGCTGCCGCAGCAGTAATATCTCCCTGCACAGAGCCTGCCGCACCGACAATCAGGGTACCTGTTACTGTAACATCCCCGTTGACCGTGCCATCCACTCTGACAGAGCCCTCCGCGGTAAAGTTCCCCTCGCAGACTGCTCCTCTTCCGATAATTGTTGTTATGGTAACCTCTTTTTTCTTAAACATACTTCCTCCCTTTTATCAGCCACTGATGACAAGCATATCCATCGGATTGATGTATGCCCCGTCCTTCATCATCTGATAGCCAAGCTTTGTATTATCTGCCCCTATCAGAAAGAGTGTGGTTCTCTGGGTCACTGTTTCCCCCTGTTTTACCTTGACATCCCCCTGATTCCGGTAGATGGTAATATAGCCGTTTCCGTGGTCAATCCAGATATTATGTCCGTATTCTCCCTCGTCATTGACAGCGATTACCGTACCGCCCGCAGTTGCAACTACCATGCTGCCCTCCGCTGCCGTGAAAATACACATAGGCTCTCCCTCTGTGGTTTCCTCCATGGAAGCGGAACCGGTCAACGGAAATTCCGTCGGCAGCGCCTGCCTTTCAAGCTGCTCGGACAACTGGCTTTCCGCCTGAACCTTCTGATTTACCGTATCGCTCAATATCTGAACCTCTTCGCTCAAAGTAGCAATTTCCGCAGTCATCCCTGCCTTTTCCTGCTCTAACTGCGCCACCAGTTCCTGCTGTCTTGCAACCTCTGCCTGCTGTTCTGCAACAGCCTCTCTCTCGTAGGAGCAAAACCCAATCAGTACACCGATTGCTGCCGCCAGAAGCAATATCAGCAGATACAGAAACCAGGGATGAATCCGATACTGCTTTAATCCTGCATCCACCGCATCTGACGTAACAAGTAACAGTTGTCTGCTTTTACGCTTATGTCTTACATGTTTCATTCAGTTTCCTCCGCCAATCAGCGTTATTTGCCCGCGAATAAAGACATTCTAACATAAGGGAATTAACAGTTCAACGTAGATTTAATATTTTTGTAACATATTTCCAAATAAAATTTAAGAATTACATCAATCCTCCGAAATATCGGCGTAATTTTTATGCACTTTGCACATTTCCAGCACCTTATCCCACTTCAGTTTCCCGCCAAATATATCCAGAGCACTGCCAATTGTTACATTCATTTTACCCTGGGTCAGGTCGCTTAAATACCATAAATCCCGATAGCTGTGAACCCCGCCCGCATAGGTCATGGTCGTGCCGCCCCAGACACCGAGGAAGGCTGCCAGCTCCTTTTCGATGCCCTCCGCCTTTCCCTCCACATCCACCGCATGAATCAGAAACTCATCACAGTACTTTGCCAGTCCGTCCAGAAGCGCAATTCTGATTTTTTCGTTGGAAACCTTCTGCCAGCGGTCTGTCACGATATAATATTCATCATCCTTTTTTCTGCAGCTTAAATCCAGTACCAGATGTTCCTTCCCCACTGCCCTGCTCATCTGTTTCAGTCTGTCATAATGGATTTTTCCATCCTGAAATACATAGGAAGTCACAATGACGTGGGAAGCCCCCGCCTCCAGAAATTCTCCCGCATTCTCCGGGTTGATTCCGCCGCCTACCTGCAGCCCTCCGGGAAAGGCTTTCAGTGCCAGAAGCGCCTGCTCCTTTGTTTTTTCGTAAAAAGGGCTGTCCGCATTATTTAAAAGGATAATGTGTCCTCCCTTTAATCCGGCATTTTTGTATAAATTTGCAAAAAAAGCAGCATCCTGATTAGAAACAAAATTTTCCTGTGCAAAATCGCCCTCATCTCTCAGGCTTCCGCCTACAATCTGTTTTACCTGTCCGTTATGAATATCAATACATGGTCTGAATTCCATTTTTCAGCTCCTTTCCTACCGGTTTTGGTATAATTTTATTTTTTCCACAAATACTATGGCTGTCAGTATCAATCACGTTCACAGAATGGAGGATAGTTTAAAAATTATGAAAAAAGCAAAAGTACCTGCCATCACCAGAAAGATTCTGGCATTAGGGCTGATTCTCGCCTATATGTGTATGGCTACCGCATGCAACAATGATAAAAACAATGGAAGCAGCTCCGGCAGTATGGCCGGAAGCAGCTCCCAGTCCGAAAGTACTGATAACAGTGTAAACAACAATACTGCCGGCAGTAACACAACCGGCAACGGTATGAACAACACCAATGGCAACGGTACAAACGGCACTGTTACAAACGACGGCATGAACAACAGCGTTACAGATGGTACAGGAAGCGTAAATGGCAACAACGATATGAACGGCACCGGTTCTGTGCTGGATGATGCCGGGAACACCATTGGCAATGTAGTAGATGATGCCGCAAACGGCGTTTCTGAAATCACCAACGATATTTTAGGAAGATAATCCTTTTGTAACGATTCAAAACCCTCTTTTCATCCAATCCGGATTTTGAATCGTTACCTTTTTATTCCTCCATAATTGTACCGTCCCTGTACGCCTCCAGAAGCTGCTCCAAATCGTAAATATTATCCTGAATCTCCCGTCCGATATCCGTATCTGCCACCAGCTTCCGTCTGGGGAAGGTTTCCACATCAATCGAATCCGAAAAAATATCCGATTCATTTAATACCGCAGCCTTCGCCGATTCAAAAGGCTCATGGGCTACCAGACGCATTCCTCTGGAATTACATACCAGCGTATAGCCCGCGATTCCTGTCTTTTTCTGATATGCCTTGGAAAATCCGCCGTCAATAATCAACAGCTTCCCACCGCATTTTATCGGGGACTCCCCATGAATCTGCTCTACCGGCACATGACCGTTTACAATATGGGCATCCCGGAAATCCAACCCGAACTCATTCAGAATCCGCCTTACCGTATCCTCCTGCTCCAACAGCTTGTAATAACTGTTTTTCCGCTCGGTCTTTAGCTCTGCTTCCTCCAGGAAATACCGCTCAAAGGTAGTCATTTTTTCCTTGCCGAATACCGGAGAGCCCTTGCCTGTCCAGATATACCACATCATATCCTGACCTGCCGCCCGCTCTGCCTGATTCTTGGCATAATATCCCCGCCTTGCATAGTATTCCAATATATCATACAGGGCTTTTCCCTTGTATTTCCGTCCATAGATTTCCACCTCTGCAAAGGTGCCGTCCTCATTTAAGGGCACACAGCCATGATATAAAAGATTTCCATTGTATATCTTATACATGCCGCCCTTTGCATATAAAAACCGGACATGCCGCTGCAGCTTCTCACATTTCATAAATGCCTGCTGCAGACGCACCATCACCTTTGCTTCTTCCTCCGTCAGTTCAAAGGGCTTTTTCGGGTCGATGGTGGGGAAATCCATGTCCTTCATTTTATAAGTTTTTCCGGAAATACAGATAGTTCCCTTTTCATAATCAATCCGATCTAACAGCATCCTCTCTTCCATATGAAATTCCGGATGCCGCATAATCAGCTGTCCCTCCAGCTTAAACTGGATAATCGCCATCGCCTTGTGCATCTTGGTATCCAGGCTTAAATCCTTTGTGTTGTAGTCCGTGTTGAACTTTATGGCAAAGGCATCGCAGTTGACATCCCCGTAAACCTCCATGGCAAAAGTAGCAAGGGGCAGCAGGTTAATACCGTAGCCGTCCTCGATGGTTGCCAGATTGCCATACCTGGCTGCCATACGGATAACATTTGCAATACATGCCATATGTCCGCTGGCTGCTCCCATCCATACCATGTCGTGATTTCCCCACTGTACATCCACGGAATGATACTGGCAGAGGGTATCCATGATAATATGCGGGCCGGGTCCCCTGTCATAAATATCCCCTACAATATGAAGGTGGTCGATGACAAGCCTCTGAATCAGCTTGCTGAGGGCAATAATAAACTGGGGTGCCCTGCCGATTCGGATAATCGTATGGATTATTTCATTATAATAGGCTTCCTTATCCTGAATTTCTTCCTTCTCTGTAATCAGTTCTTCGATAACATAGGCAAAATCCTTCGGCAGCGCCTTCCTTACCTTGGAACGGGTATATTTTGAGGAAACCCTCTTTATCATCTGCACCAGCCTGTGCAGGGAAATCTTGTACCAGTCGTCGATATTCTCCTCTTCCCGCTGGGCAATTTCCAGTTTTTCCTCCGGGTAATAAATCAGGGTTGCCAGTCCCTTCTTGTCCTTATTGCTGATGGTGCTTCCAAATTCTTCATCAATCTTTCTGCGAATCGAACCGGAACCGTTTTTCAGCACATGGTTAAACTGCTCATATTCCCCGTGTATATCCGTCAAAAAATGTTCTGTCCCCTTCGGCAGGTTTAAAATAGACTGCAGATTGATAATCTCCGTAGATGCCGCCGCCACATTTCTGTACTGCTTCGCCAGAACCTTTAATACCCTTTTATCCTTCTCTTCCATCCTGATTTCCATTTTCCTTTTCTGCTTTTTTCATTCCTGCCCCAGAACTGCCTCGATGACATGGCTCATATCATACATTCCCGCAGGTTTTCCAGCAAGGAACTTTGCCGCCTGCACTGCTCCTCTGCCGAACACAGCCTTGGAATAAGCCGTATGGGAAAAGGTTACAACCTCATCCGTACCCGCAAAGATAACATCATGGTCCCCAACAATCGTTCCTCCCCGTACAGAACTGATGCCGATTTCCTTCTCCGGTCTTTTTTCCCTTCTCGTACTTCTGTCATATACATAGGTATATTCCTGTCCAAGCTCCTCATTGAGCGCATCCGCCAGCGCCAGCGCCGTTCCGCTGGGAGCATCCACCTTCAGATTATGGTGCTTTTCCACTATTTCCATATCAAAGCCCGCATGCGCCAGTACATCCGCCGCATTTTTTACCAGCTTCAACAACAGATTGATTCCCAGGGACATATTGGCAGACTTCAAAATTGCCGTCTTTTCAGAAACCTTCTTCACTCTTTCAAGCTGCTCTTCAGAAAGTCCTGTGGTACAGAGCACACAGGGAACCTTTTTTTCCTCACAGTAATCCAGCAGGGCATCTACCGCAGGTGCCGCAGAAAAGTCAATAATACAGTCTGCCGCCACCGTACATTCTGCCAGACTTTTAAATACAGGATAAGGATTGTGTCCATCATCCCTCGCATCTACTCCCGCTGCCAGCTCTGCCTCTGTATCATTCGCCAGAAGTCCGCTGATAACCTGTCCCATCTTACCGTTACAGCCATGCATAATCACTCTTACCATAATTCCCTCCATTTCTGCGCATGTTCTTTTTCCATGCGCCTCTGTCATATCCTGCCCGCAAAAATAACCCACCCGGAAGGGGGTGGGTTACTTCTTTATAAAATGCCATACTCTCTCATGGCTTTTTCCAGTCGCTCCGCATTGGGCTGTTCCATTTCTGTCAGCGGACTCCTTAAGGTTCCCCCTGTCATCTTCATCAGACTCAGTGCCTTCTTTACAGGAATCGGATTCACCTCACAGAACAGGGCATTACAGAGGTCCAGAGCCTCCAGCTGCAGCCTGCAGCTCTCCTTTACATCCCCGTCCAGATATTTCTGGCAGATGGCATGGGTCTGAGCCGGTGCCACATTGGAAAGAACGGAGATAACTCCAAGTCCTCCCAAAGACATAATCGGTACAATCTGGTCATCATTTCCGGAATAAATATCCACACAGCCCTTTGCAATGGCTGCCAGATGTGCTATCTGGCTGATATTGCCGCTGGCTTCCTTAACGCCCACAATATTTTCCACATCCCTGCAGAGTCTTACAACAGTTTCCGGCAGGATATTACAGCCGGTTCTGCTGGGCACATTATATAAAAGAATCGGCAGCTTTACAGAATCCGCAACGGTCTTAAAGTGATGATACAGACCGTTCTGGGTCGCTTTATTATAATAAGGGCTGACAAGCAGCAGTCCGTCCACACCGTACTTTTCCGCTTCTCTGGACAGATATACTGCGGTTTCCGTACAGTTGGAGCCGGTTCCCGCAATAACCGGAATCCGCTTGTTTACTACCTCCGCACAGTATCGAATCACATCCAGATGCTCCTCATGGGTCAAAGTAGAGGATTCCCCTGTGGTACCGCATACGATAATTGCATCCGTTCCGTTTGCAATCTGAAATTCCACCAGCTTTGCAAACTCTTCATAATTGACTGTTCCGTCTTCATGCATCGGTGTGACAATTGCCACGCCCGCTCCCTTAAATATTGACATTGTTCGCCTCGTTTCTGCGCTGTCCTTTGTTGATTCGGATTTGCGGTGACAGCGCAGCCACAAACCACATCCTCTTTTTCAGGTTGTCTGTCCGACAGTAAAAAACGTCGGCTCAAAAAGCGCCGACGTAAATTTCCTAAAAGGATTTCCTGATAGCGCCCCATCCGATATACGGATGACAGTCATACAGTTATTTGCTGCATGCCCAAGACTTGACTGACAGGTTATCTCCTCTTTCGGCGTTTTTCCCTTTCCGCTTTTTCTCACCTGCTCCTGCCGCATCTAAAAAGCCTACTCTTAAAAAACGCAACCTCTATCTTACATATTATGTTTGCATCATAGCATTGAATCTGAAAAATGTCAATCCCATACCTTAAACTTCACAGTTTCGATTTTGGAAATTTCATCCGCCAGAAGACAGATTTCATCGGAAAGGGTAATTCCGGTTAAAATCACGCTGGTATCCTCTCTGCAATCCAGCATCGTCTTCAGTTCCTCCACGGAAACAATTCCCTTTTCCACAAGTCCAAGCACCTCATCCAGAATCAGCAAATCACATTCGCCCGTAGACAGAACCTTTTTCGCAAAATTCAGACCGTTCTTAATATTCCGGATTTCTTCCTGCTTTCTTTCCTCTGGAAGCTCCTCGAAGTTCTCATCCGACTTTTCAAACCGAAACAGCTTGATTTCCGGCTCCATCCTGCGCAAAAATTCAGAATCCTGTAAACCCTTTCCCTTCAGGAACTGAATAATTACAACCTGCCTGCCCTCTACCGCCGCCTGTACTGCCCGGCCGATTGCCGCAGGGGACTTTCCTCTTCCATCTCCGGCATATATATATACCAATCCCTTTTCCATCACTATACCTCATACTCTTTAGGACTGTCTGTTTACTATGTGGACAGGATAACACACTTCCCCTTATTTTGCAAATTATTCTCTATTCCTCCGGATAGTTCTCCTGGGGTTCATCCTCCACCAGCTCCAGCTTGCTTACGGAAACCTCAAAGGCAACTCTCTTTTCCACGTTCTCCTCATCCAGCTTCTTCATATATTCCCTGCTCTGAATCCGCCCCCATACGGCGCATCTTTCCCCTACCTTGAAATGGTTGGCATACCGGGCATTTCTTCCCCAGCAGATACAGGGTATGTAATCGGATTTTCCATAGGGACGGTTTACCGCCAGCAGCAAATCCGCAATTTCCCTTCCCAAAGGAGTTTTTCGATAAATCGGCTCTTTGCAGATATAACCATCCAGAAATATCTGATTGGTCTTGGAGCTTTCCTCCATCTCGTCAATAAAAGTAATTTCTCTTGCAAAAACAGAAAGCACCAGTCTGTTTCTGCGTTCCTCATGGCGGTTGTAGGAACGGAACTGCCCGTTAATGCAGATTAATTCCCCTGTATAATCCGCAGTTACATCCAATAACCGCTCTGATACCATCACCGGGATAATATCATAGCTTTCGCTCAGTCTTTTGCACTTGACATCCACCATGTAGAAGCCTTCTCCAAAGATTTCATGGCTGTAAGCAAATCCACTGACGATTTCCCCCATTACCGTTACCTGATTGTTTTCAATTACCTTATCTGTCATATTTGTTCTCCCTTCTTGTTTTAAGACTTTTTCCGGTAATCCCATCGGCTGCTTTGATATGTCTGCGATGGATAATACTATTTATACAGCAAAAGCTGATGATTTAACACTGTTTTTCATCGCGTTATTGTGCTGTTTTTCGCGTATTCGACAGGTTATTTCCCCTCATAACCCTTGCATCAGTCCTGCAAAAGTGATATACTGATTCAGTTTGCATTTTATAAATGTTTTTGCCTGAAGAAATGAGGTCAGATTGATGAAACAAAAAAGAGAAGATGTAAGAAATGTTGCTATTATAGCCCATGTAGACCATGGCAAAACCACTCTGGTTGACGAGCTTTTAAAACAAAGCGGTGTATTCCGTGAAGGTCAGGAAGTTGCTGAGCGCGTTATGGACTCCAACGATATCGAACGTGAACGCGGAATTACCATTTTGTCGAAAAACACCGCCGTCATGTATAAAAACACAAAAATCAACATTATTGATACTCCCGGCCATGCCGATTTTGGCGGTGAGGTAGAGCGTGTTTTAAAGATGGTAAACGGCGTTATCCTTGTGGTAGACGCTTTTGAAGGTGCCATGCCCCAGACAAAATTCGTTCTGCGCAAGGCACTGGAATTAAAGCTGCCTGTCATTGTATGCATTAACAAAATTGACCGTCCGGAGGCACGCCCGGATGAAGTCGTGGACGAAGTTCTGGAGCTGTTCCTGGAACTGGATGCTGATGATTCCCAGTTGGACTGTCCTTTCATCTACGCTTCCGCCAAAGCCGGAATTGCATCCTTAGATGCCTCCAGCCCCGGTTCAGACATGGCTCCGCTCTTTGAAACAATTCTGGATTATATTCCAGCTCCCGAAGGCGACCCTGATGCCGGTACACAGGTACTGATTAGTACTATCGACTACAATGAGTATGTAGGACGAATCGGCGTTGGTAAAGTGGACAATGGTACTATCCGTGTCAATCAGGACGTGGTAATCTGTAACCACCATGAGCCGGACAAGCAGGTTAAGGTTAAGGTCAGCAAGCTTTATGAGTTTGACGGCCTGAACAAGGTAGAGGTAAAGGAAGCGGGCATCGGCTCCATCGTTGCCATTTCCGGTATCAGCGATATCCATATCGGTGACACCCTCTGCTCTCCTGACAATGTTGTACCGATTCCCTTCCAGAAAATCAGTGAGCCTACTATTGCCATGCAGTTCATGGTAAATGACTCCCCTCTTGCAGGACAGGAAGGAAAATTTGTTACCAGCCGCCATCTGCGGGACAGGCTGTTCCGGGAACTGAATACGGATGTGTCCTTACGGGTGGAGGAAACCGATACTACGGAATGTTTCAAGGTTTCCGGACGTGGAGAGCTTCATTTGTCAGTTCTTATCGAAAATATGCGTAGAGAAGGCTATGAATTTGCTGTCAGCAAGGCAGAGGTTCTGTACCATACTGACGAAAACGGCAAGCGCACCGAGCCTATGGAGCTTTGTTATATTGATGTACCCAATGAATTTGCAGGCGCTGTCATCGAAAAGCTCGGTCAGAGAAAGGGCGAGCTCCGCAATATGGGTTCCCTGACCGGCGGCACCTATACCCGTCTGGAATTCTCCATTCCCGCCAGAGGTCTGATTGGATACCGCGGTGAATTTATGACGGATACCAAGGGTAACGGTATTATGAATACCATGTTTGACGGCTACGCTCCCTACAAGGGCGATATCCAGTACCGTAAGCAGGGCTCTCTGATTGCCTTTGAAGCCGGCGAAGCTGTTACCTACGGTCTGTTCAATGCCCAGGAGCGTGGACAGCTCTTTATCAGCCCCGGAGAAAAGGTTTATGCCGGTATGGTCATCGGTCAGACCGGAAAGAGCGAGGATATCGAAGTAAATGTCTGCAAGAAAAAGCAGCTTACCAACACCCGTTCTTCCAGCGCAGACGAAGCACTCCGCCTTGTTCCGCCCAGAATCCTCTCCCTGGAACAGGCGCTTGACTTTATCGATACGGATGAGCTTTTAGAGGTGACTCCCACCCACATCCGGATTCGGAAAAAAATTCTTGACCCGCTGATGAGAAAGCGTGCAGCAATCCGTAAATAATGTAAAACATAAAAGCGCAGCAATCTGACAGTACTCTGTACTTATCAGGAAAGGCTGCGCTTTTCTTATTTTCAAAATCTTCTCATGCAAAAAAGAAACGGCATAACCGAAGTCACACCGTTTCTCCACTTTTTATTTTGTTTTACCGAACTGATTAGTACAGGCTGTTGATGTTCATATAAGTGCTGCCGTAAATGGTATACAGATTTACACTGCTCAAATCATCCTTGAAATTAGCCTGATTGAACATATCATAAACATTGTAGATGAACCACTCACCATTTGCCTTGATGATTGTTACCTTAATCTTTTCTGTGGTGTCCTCATCGCCGTCCATCTTTCCGTTGAAACGAAGAGTTACTTCATATCCCTTGGAAACCTTTACGTCCTCATAGGACTTCATGTAAGAAATAATCTTCTTTACCAGCTTCTTTGCGGAGCCTTCGGAAATTTCCAGAGCGTCTGCCAAATCTTCATAGTCCTCGCTGTCCATATCTTCCAGCTGTTCAATGGTATCCTTGTAATAGTTCTTATAGGTATTCTTATAGTTCTTGCTGATATCCTTCAGTTCGCCGGAATCCAGCTTCTTTGCCTTGGAGATGTCATAGCTTAACTTAAGACCATCATTATCACTGTAGAAATCTTCCAGTCCTTCCTTGGAAGAATCAATCTGGTCTGCGTAGTCGTCGGAGCCTTTCATAATTCCCTTTACTCCGTTCAGCAGTTTCGTATCCATAGGCGCGCTCAGGAACTCCTGATATGCGTATACATCGGTAGACTGCTTGTTTACCAGCTTGGTAAACTGCTTTAAGGGAGTCTTGTAGTTGCCGCCGCTGACAGATGCAATAATGATAATCAGTACAACCACTGCTACTGCTGCTGCCGCATAGATAATTCCCTTATTATTTTTCTTTCCGTCTGCTGCCGCAGCTGCATCCACTGCCGGAGCTACAGCCTTCTTTTCTTCTACTGTGTCTGTTTCTGCTGCAGATGCCTGTGTTTTTTCGCAATCACAGGTTCCGTCAGGTCCCAGCTCTTTTCCACACTTTGTACAAAAAGCCATTTTATTGTCCTCCTCATATGTTTTTTAGACGTAAATGTACACTTCTTTATCATAGACCGTTTCTTGCTTTTTTTCAACTGTAATTATCAAAATTTGACAAATTCTTTTATTTCAAAAAGTATTTCTACTCCGCTGCCTCCAGCATATTTTCAATAAAAATTCCATACCCTCTGGCGGAATCATTCACCAGCACATGGGTAACTGCCCCAATCAGCTTTCCGTTCTGGATAATGGGGGAACCGCTCATGCCCTGTACAATTCCGCCGGTCAGCTCCAGCAGTTCTTCATCCGTCACCTGCAATTCAATTCCCCGGTTGATATTATCGTGGTCCAGATGCACCGCTGTAATCCTCACATCATAATACTTCGGCACATTTTCCACAGTGCATAAAATCTGCGCCTCTCCCTCCACAATCTCCTGCTTTAATCCAATCGGGAGAGGTTCCTTATCTGCCATTTCCATCGCCTTTGCATTACATTTTCCGAAAATTCCTCTGGCACTATTGCTGGTTATCTGCCCTAAAATCCGGTCATCGGAATAAATAATCATTCCTGTCATTTCCCCCGGCTTTCCGGTGGTTCCTTTCCGGATATCCACAATATCTGTCTGGTAGAGTGTTCCGTCCTCCATCTGCATCAGCGTACTGGTATCCACATCCGTAATCCCATGCCCCAGAGCGCCGAAATTTCCATCCGCATCCATATAAGTCATGGTGCCTACTCCCTGAGCATTGTCCCTGACCCATGCCCCCAGCCGGTAATCCCCCTTTGCATCCTTCTGCGGGGTAACAGAAACCGTCGTTACCTCTCCGTTTCGCTCTACCTCCAGCAGAACAGCTTTATCCCCTTCCGCCATCACCTTTTTTGTCAGCTCTTCCTTCTTCTCGATTGCCTCCCCGTTTACTGCCTGAATATAATCTCCCGACTGCAAAACATGACGGCTGGGAGAACACATTTCTCCCTGTATATTCTGAAATTCTCCGGTTCCCACCACCAGTACTCCCCGGGTTTTCACATATAATCCAATGGGCACTCCCACCGGTATCAACTCCGTATCTTCAATAACCTGGATTCCCACCTTTTTCATGGGAAGGATTCCGAACAGCTTCACCTGCATCTGATAAGAGCTGTCCGCCTCTGTCAGCATGGTAACTGTTTTACTCAAATCTATTTCCAGTGCATTCTCCGGGATATTGCTCTCTCCCTGTCTGCTGACTCCGGTAATCTGCGCCCTTGCAGGCACCCCGAGCTGAAAGCTTTCCTTCTGCCCCGCCCGGACACGGATAACAGAGGGAATACTGCTGTCGATGCGATAATACAGAAAGCCGGACAGGGCAATACAGGCAGTCACCAGCAAAGCTGTCAGACATATTCTGTATATTTTATATCTCTTTACCCTTTTCTTCCAGCCTTGAAGAAAAATGACCATATCCTGACCTGCGTTGTTCTGTTCCGGACATTCTGGTTCTCTTTTCATGCTCCCCCTCCATTTCCATATAAGAAAGAATCTCGCTTGCGAGATTCTCCGCCTGCGGCGGGTTGCTGTGCAACATTCTTCCACTCCGCCGCAGTGCGCTCCTCGCGGAGCGTTTTTTAATTCATAGGACGAAATTTCCTATGAATCAAAAAAAGACCCCTTTTCAGGAGTCTTTCTTTATCCGACCTTGTTTCCGTATTAGTATGTGGGGATTTTTTCTTTTTATTCTAAACGATTCCGTGCTGTCTGAAATTGCTTTCCGGGAATATTACCTCTGTGCCTTACTCTGCTGTGCCTGACTGCGCATTTCCCGGGCATTGGATAAAGCCGCCTCTGTCAGGGTATCGCTTCCCAACAGTCTTGCCAGCTCTGCAAGGCTTTCCTCTTCCTCCAGCACTCTGATATCCGTAATGGTATTGTCCTCTCTGGCACTTTTTTCAATACAGAAATGTCTGTCTGCCATGGCTGCTATCTGGGGCAGATGGGTGATACAGATAACCTGATGGGCACCTGCCACCACAGAAAGCTCTTCCGCCACCTTCCAAGCGGTTCTGCCGCTGATTCCCGTATCAATTTCATCAAAAATCAGGGTGTCTATTTCGTCCCTGCCTGCCAGCACTGTCTTAATTGCCAGCATAATTCTGGAAAGCTCGCCGCCGCTCGCTACCTGACTTAAGGGCTTCACTTCCTCGCCGGGGTTTGTGGAAATCAGAAATTCCACCTCATCATATCCTCTGGCTGTAATATTGTCTGTCCGGCGGAGGGCAATCTCAAACTGCACCGTCAGGAAATTCAGATGCACCAGCGCCTCCTGTAAAAGCCTCTGTAAAAGGGCTGCCTTTTCCCGCCGCAGCGCAGAAAGCTTCTCACAGGCTGCCTCCAGCTTTTCCTCTTCTGCCGCCAGTTCCCGCTGCATCTTTTCCCGGTAGGCATCATAATCCGCAAGCTTCTCCAGAAGCTGCCTTTTTTCCTCCCCGTATGCCTTTACCGCTTCCAGGGTATTTCCATATTTTTCCTTTAACCGGTTTAAGGTGTTCAGCCTTTCCTCCACCGCGGCAAAATCTTCCCCGCTGAATTCACAGGCTTCCATATACTCTGCCACATCCCGGTTATAATCCGTCAAAAGGCTCTCAATTTCCGCAAGCTGCTCCTCCAGTTCTCCCAGATGCCTGTCCAGGCCTGCCACATTTCGGATTGCCCGAAGTGCCCTGCTGACGGCATCTCCGGCTCCGGCTTCTCCCTCATTCCCCGTATATTGGTAACTCTCCGATAAGCTTTCCACAATCTTACGGCTGTTAGACATCAGCCGGTACTTTTCTTCCAGCTCTTCATCCTCCCCGGGAATTATCCCAGCCTCTTCAATCTCCTGTAACTCAAAGGCAGCCAGAGCTTCCTCCCGCTTCTTTGTTTCCTCGTCCATCTGCTCTTCTTCCAGCTGCTTTTTCAGCTTTCTGCAGCTTTCGTAAGCGCTCTCCACCGCTTTTGCAAGCCCTGTAAACTCGCTGCCGCAGAAGGCGTCCAGTATTTCCATATGCTTCTTTTTATGAAGCAGGGACTGATGTTCATGCTGCCCATGAATATCAAGCAGCACCTCCGACAGCTCCTTTACCTGCTTTGTTGTCACAGTTTCCCCATTGATTTTGCAGATGCTTTTTCCCGGCTGCATTTTCCGGCTGATGATGACAACGCCATCCTCTGCCTCCAGCTCCAGTTCCTTTAATTTTTCTGTAATCTGAGGGCTGTCTGCGGTGAATACCAGCTCCACAAGGGCATTTTCCGCCCCTTTTCTGAGCATATCCTTCTCAAACTTTGCCCCCAGTGCCAGATTCACGCTGCCAATCAGAAGAGATTTTCCCGCACCGGTTTCCCCGGTCAGGATATTCAGCCCCTCTCCAAATTCGACTTCCGTTTCTTTCATCAGTGCCAGATTTTTCACATGTAAGCTTTGTAACATTTTCTTCTCCTTATGCACCCTCTCCGACAATTAAAAGGTTACATAATCATTTCATCATTCCCTGAATCTTATCAATCAATGCATCCGCTTCCTCTGCGGAATGTACCGCTGCAAAAATGGTATCATCCCCGGCAATACAGCCCACGATTTCTGAAAATTTCAGGGCATCCAGCGCCGCAGCCACCGCCATCGCCATACCGGAAACCGTCCGGATAACCAGAATATTCTGCGCCGTATCCATGGAAGTGAAGCCGTCCCTTAAAACCCGGATATATTTATCCCCCATATGGCTGTCATCCTGCTTTAATACCACATATTTCTGACTTCCGCTGCCGGTAGGCACCTTGGAAAGCTTTAATTCCCGGATATCTCTGGAAACCGTTGCCTGTGTTACCTGAAACCCGGATTCCCTGAGTTTTCCAGCCAGCTCCTCCTGGGTTTCCACATCATTTTTTTCAATGATTTCAATAATTTTTCCATGCCTGGTTTTCTTCATCTGAACCGCTATGCCTTTCTAATCACTCATTTTTTTATGTAATACCTCAAGGAAGCTTACCTGATTTAACTGAATAAATTCCGTAATTTTTTCAGACTGTACAATCCGGATTCTGTCCCCGGTTTCCAGAGGAATCACATGGGTTCCGTCAAAGCTTGCCTCCACTGTCTGAATCCGCCCCTCTCTTCCCTGGGGAATCTCAATTTCAATGACATCCTCCGGGGAAAGAATAATACTTCTCTGATTCAGGGAATGGGGACAAATCGGCGTCAGTACAATCAGCTTCGCCCGCGGCTCCACTAAAGGCCCCCCCGCAGAAAGATTATAACCGGTGGAACCGGTGGGGGTGGTAACAATCATGCCGTCTGCCTTGTAATCATTCAGAAACTGCCCGTTGACATAAATGTTAAACTGAATAATCTGCAGGGAACCGCTTCTTGTAATGACAATATCATTTAACGCCCATCCCTCTTCTGTCCTGCCGTCAGAAAGATATGCCTTGCCGTTTAACATCATCCGGCTTTCCTGCTCATAATCCCCGGCAATCAGCCTGTCCAGGGATTCCTTCAGATTTGCCGGCTCAATCTCCGTCATATACCCCAATGTTCCAAGGTTTACACCGATAATTGGAATATGCAGCTTCTTTGTTTCCCTTGCCGCCTGTAAAACCGTTCCGTCCCCTCCCAGCACAATCATACAGTCCACATCCCGGGGAATATCCGCCGGAATATCGTCCGTATCCGTTGAGATTCTTTCCTTAAAATCCCCTTCCTCCGTCTTTACGGTAGCTTTCTGCCCTTTCTGTCTGAGATAATCACAGATTTTCTTCGTCAGTACCAGATTTTTGTCCTTATGCCTGTTCGTATAAACCAGAAAGTGTCTCATCCGCCATCCCTCCGTTTTACCATTCTCTATCACCGCTTATGGCTGCCTATAACTCCTCATGGGAATGAAGCACAAGCTCCGAAATTCTCTCTGCCCATTCCTTCGTGTGTGAAAGTCCTGTTTTCTCTTCCTGTATCTGCCTTAAGCGCTCCTCTGCTTCCCGTTCCGTCAGGATACGGATTTCCTCCTCCGGCTCCTTCTCCTTTTTCAGATGCAGCAGATATTCAATATTTCCCTCCGGTCCCTTGATGGGGGAAAATTCCAGATGCAGCACAGTAAACCCGATGCTGTCCGCATAATCCACAATCTTTTCTATGACTTCCCTGTGGATTTCCGGTTCCCTGACTACACCGTTTTTTCCTACCTTTTCTCTTCCCGCCTCAAACTGAGGCTTAATCAGGCAGACCATCTCGCCTCCATCCTTTAAAAGGTTTCTGGCAGGAATCAGAATCTTTGTCAGGGAAATAAAGGATACATCCACGCTGGCAAAATCCAGCCTGTCCGCAATATCCTCCGGCTGCATGTAACGGAAATTGGTCTGCTCCATACAGACTACCCGCTCATCCTGCCTGAGCTTCCAGGCAAGCTGACCGTGTCCCACATCCACCGAATACACCTTTGCGGCGCCCTTCTGCAGCATACAGTCGGTAAACCCCCCGGTGGATGCACCGATATCCATACAGATTTTTCCATCCAGCAGAAAGCCCCAGGTTTCCATCGCCTTTTCCAGCTTTAAGCCCCCGCGGCTTACATACTTTAAGGCATGCCCTCTGACTTCCAGCTTTATTTTCGTCACATCAAAGGAGGTTCCCGCCTTATCTTCCTTCTGACCGTTCACATAAACATTCCCGGCCATGATAACCGCCTTCGCCTTCTCTCTGGACTCCGCATATCCCTGATTCACAAGAATTACATCCAAGCGCTCTTTCATACGTTTCTTCCTTTAAGAATCTCCAGAATTTTCCCGGTGATGCTTTCCGCATCCAGCCCGATTTCCTGCTTTAACAGCTCCACATTTCCATGCTCAATATAGGCATCCGGCAGACTGATATTGCAATACTGATTTAACAGCCCGTTCCGGTTCATGCAGTCAAGCACCTTCTCCCCGTAACCGCCGCAGGCCACGTTCTCTTCCATGGTAACAATCAACACATGCTCCCTGCATGCCTCCCGGACCGCCTCCTCGTCAATGGGCTTGACAAACCGGGCATTTATCAGGCTGACTCCATACCCCTTTGCCTTTAATTTCCTTCTGACCTCTTCCGCCGTCTTTACCATGCTTCCCACAGCAAAGAGAGCAATCTCATACTCTCTGTAAATCCACTCTGCCTTTCCGAGGACAACCGGCGCACGAAACTCCTTTAAGCCCGCATATGCGGTTCCTCTGGGATACCTTACCGCAATGGGCGCTTCCAGCCCTACCGCAAATTTCATCATATCGGAAAGCTCCCACTTATTTTTCGGCGCACAGATGTGCATGTTAGGAATCCCGGATAAATAAGTAAAATCAAAAATACCCTGATGGGTTTCCCCGTCACTGCCTACCAGCCCCGCCCGGTCAATGGCAAACACCACCGGCAGGTTCTGGATACAGACATCATGCAGAATCTGGTCGTAGGCTCTCTGTAAAAAGGAGGAATATACCGCCACAATGGGCTTTAAGCCCCCTGCCGCCAGTCCTGCTGCAAAGGTAACAGCATGCTCCTCCGCAATCCCCACATCAAAGAACCGCTCCGGATACATATTGTGGAACCGCTTTAATCCGGTTCCGTCCGGCATTGCCGCCGTAATTGCCACAATTCTCTCGTCCCGCTGCCCCAGCTTACACATTACCGTAGAAAAAATATCCGTATAATTCGCCACGGTACGGGGATGGGAAGGAACTCCCGTTTCAATGTCAAAGGGCTCTGCCCCGTGGAATCTGGCAGGATGCCTCTCCGCCGGAAGATATCCCTTTCCCTTCTGGGTAATCGCATGTATCAGCACAGCCCCGGGAACCCGCTTCGCCTCATTGATTACCGTTATCATAGCCCTGATATCATGTCCGTCCACCGGTCCCAGATAGGTAATTCCCATATCCTCAAAAAACATGCCCGGAATGACAAGCTGCTTGAAACTGCTCTTTGCCCGGCGGATTCTGTTGATGGCACTGCCCCCTCTTCTTGTGGCAGCAAGCGCATTATAAATGCCCTCCTTCAACCCAAGATACCCGCTTGCCGTTCTGATATTATTCAGATACTTGCTCATCCCTCCCACATTCTCCGAGATGGACATATTGTTGTCGTTCAGTATAACAATAAAGTTGGTATCCAGCTTTGCGGCATTATTTAATGCCTCATACGCCATGCCGCCGGTCAGGGAGCCGTCCCCGATAACAGAAACAATGGTACTGCTCCCTCCCTTTAAATCCCTTGCCTTTGCCAGCCCCAGCCCGGCAGAAATAGAGGTCGAACTGTGTCCTGTATCAAAAACATCGCACACGCTCTCCTTCCTCTTTGGAAAGCCGCTTAAACCGTGGAACTGTCTGAGTTCGTCAAAGCCCTCTTTTCTGCCTGTCAGAATTTTATGGGTGTAGGACTGATGCCCCACATCCCAGACAATCTTATCCTCCGGCAGGTCAAGTGCCAGATGGAGCGCCATGGTAAGCTCCACTGCCCCCAGATTAGAACCCAGATGTCCTCCGGTCACACTGATTTTCTGAATCAGAAATTCTCTGATTTCCTCCGCCAGCGCTGCCCAGTCCTCCGAATCTATTTTCTTTATGTCATTTTCCTGCCTGATGTTATCCAATAACATTTTCTCTATCAACCCCTATTTCCGCCGATGAATCAGTTCCAGAATCAACTGCTCCAAAAATCCCTGTTCCCCGCCGGCAGCCTTTAATATCTCCACTGCCTCCTCTGACAGGGCGGCAACATCTTCCTTTGATTTTTCCAATCCGAAAATTGTTACATAGGTCTGCTTATGATTCTGGGCATCGCTGCCCACATTCTTTCCCAGTTCTCTGCTGTCCCCGATAACATCCAGAATATCATCCTGAATCTGGAAAGCAATTCCCACATTGGAGGCACATTTTTCCAGTGCTTCCACCTTTTCCTTCTCTGCCCCAGCCAGCACAGCGCCAATCATCATTGCCGCTTCTATCAGCGCCGCTGTTTTATGTTCATGAATAAACATAAGCTGCTCCCCGGTAACAGCCTCTTTCTGGCCTTCCGCCTCTATATCAGCGGTCTGCCCGCCAATCATCCCGTAGATTCCCGCTTTTTTCCCAAGGATTGCCAACGCTTTGGAAACCTTCTTAAAATCCGCCAGACTTTCCCTTTCCTCACAGGCCTTAAGAGCTCCTGCCGCGGTTTCAAAGGCATAGTTTAAAAGTCCGTCCCCGGCAAGCACCCCGAAGGCATCCCCGTAAACCGCCCAGGTTGTCTTTTTCCCCCGCCTGTACATATCGTTATCCATGGCCGGCAAATCGTCATGCACCAGCGAATAGGTATGAATCATTTCCAGCGCCGCCATAAAGGGCTCCAGAAGCCTTACATCCTCATCCTTTCCGCCGCAGAGGAAAAAGGTTTCCCCCATCAGCATGGGGCGCAGCCGCTTCCCCCCTGCCCGGACACTGTAATTCATGGCTTCCTCTACGGTTTTCTGCAAGCCCTCTTCTACCGGAAGAAACTTTTCCAGAAGGGCATCCAGATTCTTTGTCTTTTGAAGCAAAAGCTCCTTAAATTCATCCTTCTCCATTGGTAAATGCCTCCAGTTCTCCGGCTTCGTTCAACTTTAATACCTGTTTTTCCACCTTGTCAATCTGGGCATTACACTGCTTTAAAAGCTGCATTCCCTGACTGTACGCCGTAAATGCCTCCTCCAGAGAAATATCCTCCGCTTCCAGCTTCTCGATAGTAGCTTCCAGCTTTTCAAAATTTTCTTCCAGTCCTGCTTCCTTTTCTTCCCCTGCTTTTCCCATACCGTTATCTCCATTTTTGTTTTCCGGCTTTCCCGTCCTGTCTGAGGGTTCTGTTCCTTTGTTTTTCCCTCTATTCCTGCTTCTCTGTCCCCAGGACTTCCGCCTGTATGCTGCCGTCCCGCACTGTGATGTCAAGCCTCTGCCCCGGTTGTACCTGGGTCACAGAACGGATATTTTTGCCCTTTTCATCAGCCACATAGGAATATCCGCTGTTTAACTTTTCCAGAGGAGAAAGTCCCTTCATCCGTTCAATATAAATCGCCAGCTCATGCCGCTTCCTTTGAAGCAGCCCTTCCATTCTCTCCTGCAGCTTCTCCTCGTCCTGCATAAGCCGCATCTTCTTTTCCCGGATTCTGCCTGCCGGAGAATATGCCCTTAACCGCAGGGAAAGCTGTCTGCTCTGCTCCCTGCTTTTGAAAATCTTCCGCTCCATCACCCGTTCCAGCATTGCCCTGTCTGTTTCCAGACGGCTTAAGGTTTCCCGGATATCCGTCACCGCCAGTTCTGCCGCAGCGGAGGGAGTCGGTGCCCGCAAATCGGAAACAAAGTCAATAATTGTGGTATCCGTTTCGTGACCCACCGCGGAAATCACCGGCACAGAACAGCTAAACACCGCCTCTGCCACTTCCCGCTCGTTAAAAGCCCACAAATCCTCTATGGAGCCGCCGCCCCTTCCCACAATCATCACATCCACCCCAAGCTGCTCCAGCGCCCGGATTCCCCGGACAATACTGGGTACTGCCGCCTCTCCCTGCACAATGGCAGGATAGAGAATCACCTGTACATAGGGGTTTCTTCTTCTGGTAATCTGGATAATATCCCGGACTGCCGCTCCGGTATCCGCCGTCACGACCCCCAGGGTTTTGATATACTTCGGAATCGCTCTCTTGTACTCCAGGGCAAACATCCCGGTTTCCGCCAGTTCCCGCTTCAACTGCTCAAACTTCTCATACAGGGCACCGTTTCCATCTAACAGAATCTGCTTCGCATAAAGCTGATATTTTCCATCCCTCTCATAGACATCCACCATGCCGCCTGCGATGACCTGCTGTCCTTCTGTCAAACGAAAAGAAAGACCCGCGCGGTTCCCTGCAAACATGACACAGTTGATTGTTCCCTTAGAGTCCTTCAACGTAAAATAAATATGTCCAGAGGAATGATATTTGCAATTACTTACCTCTCCCTTGACAAAGAGCCTTTGCAGCAAATAATCCTGCGTGAACATATTTTTTATATAAGCATTTAATTGTGTAACAGTATAAGCATTCAAAAATTATTCACCCTGCTTCACTATTTTTCCCAGAATTGCATTTACAAAAGCACCGGAGGTATCCTGTCCGAACTTTTTGGCAATCTCCACCGCCTCATTGATGGCAACACTGTCCGGCACCTCTTCATCATAACGGATTTCATAGGCTGCCAGCCGAAGCACGGTAAGCTCTACCTTCCCCATTCTGGTCGTATCCCAGCCCTCCGTATTTGCGTCAATCAGCTTGTCCAGCTCCGGTATTTTTCCGCAGATTTTCTGACATCTTTCCTCAATCTTATCTGCTGTTTTCTGGGAACCAATCTCTTCATTTCCATCCAGATAAAGCCTCATCTGCCGGGGCATCTCCTCCGGCTTATGAAACTCTGCCTGAAATAAAAGTATAAATACCTGTTCCCGCTGTTCGTGTCGTCCCATTCCCTCTTATCCCATTCTTTCGTCAGTTTATTTATTCATTTTCACACCGGCAATCCGGATGTTGACATCAGAACAAGTCAGTCCGGTCATATTTTCAATGGCTGACTTCACCTTTGCCTGTACCTTCTGGCAGGTAGCCGGGATATTGTAGCCGTACTCCATGGTAACTGCCAAATCCACAGTTACATTTCCTTCCAGCACTTCTACCCGCACACCCTTTGTCAGGCTCTTTACGCCAACCTTGCTCATCAGCTCGTTGGTAATCGTTCCTGCCATGGCGTTTACGCCCTCTACCTCTGTCGTTGCCAGGGAAGCAATCATTGCCACCACATCATCGGCAATCTGAATTGCACCTACGTTCTCATCATCCTTTAAAACCACTGTATTTTTAGCTGTCTCTCTTTCCATATGATTTATTCCTCCACTATTATATGATGTCGGGGTCAAAAGCCCCCGACTTTGATGTCTACGGATTGTTCCGTGCTACGCACTCCCACAATCCTACCCAATATTCGCATATCGTGGGATTATCATCCCACTTTTATGCTCATATCGGGGTGGGTCATAAGGTCTTTCACCCACTTATGAGCAAGCTCATGTGGGCTTAGACCTTTTGCCCCTGGCATCATTATATTTTAGTATACCACATTTACATTTCATTTGTCACCCAAAATGTCAGGGATAACTGTTTATCGTTCTGGGCGTAGGCTACACTGTCCCCCGCCGCTTTCATATACTGGAAAATTTCCTGCCCCTCAATCAGGGCTGTATAGATTTCCTGATAGCATGCCTCGTTGGTACATTTGATGGTAATATCGGTTCTGTCCTCTCCCATCCGTTCAAACAAAGCCCGCATCTGCTCCCTGTCATACTCCGAAAACAGGGCGCCCTCCCGCAGGTAATAATTCGCTGCAACCGCGTCGCAGTAAGGCATCGGAATCCCGCTGTCTATGGTATGGGTTCTGCATAAATCCTCTGTCGTAACATTCAGATAATCATAATTGATTTCCGGGCGCGCTTTCTGCTCATCCATGCCCTCCTCCATCTGATAGGAGGCATCTCCCCAGGTGGCATCCATGTAATAATATGCGCCATCAATCTCCACCAGATTCCAGGCATGTCCCTCTCCGGTATACACCGTTCCCAGAACCAGCGTACAGTTTACCCCCAGACGGTTCAGCAGATACTGGGCTGCCTTCGCGTATCCCTGACAGACGGAGGCGTGGTTTACAAAAACCGAATAAATATTCTGGTTATCCTCCGCCTCCAAATCATAATCCGTTTCCAGAATCAGTGTATCGTACACATATTTCACCCTGTCATATTCGGAAGCATTTTCGGAAATTCCGGCTAAAATGGCAGCAGCGCCTTCCTCTATCAGTCTCTGCTTTTCCATGGCAGTTTCCAAATCCACATTATAGGTGCCGGAAAAGGCAATATCTGTAATACTGTCCCCCTCCGTATACTTGGTATAGGAATATCCGTCAATGTAAAAAAGCTCCGGATGGTCGTTTAATACGCACTGGAAAATATAATCAATATCCGTATCATCCAGTCCTGCCTCCAGCCCTTCCCCGGACAGTGCCTTCTCCTCCAGATGGCTTCCCAGAATGGCTTCCATATCCCGATACCAGATTTGCTCCGCCTCGTTTAAGCAGGAATAAGCATATCCGTCCGGCATATCCCACAGGAAGGAAATCTCCCTCTCTTTAGGCGTTACGCTCTCCGGCTCCTCTGCAGACACCGCAGGCTTCTCTTCTCCGGAGCCGATTCCCATATCTCTTGGAATTTCCTGTAAAAATGCTTCTCCCGCGCAGCCGCTTAAAGTCAGGCAAAGCAGCAACAGGTAAATCTGTCTGATTATCCAATTTCCTTTTTTCATCAATTCCTGACCTCGTACTCTACCCTCTTAATTTTTGGAAAACTCCGTTAAAACAAGCCCCTTGTTTCTGTCCAGCGTCATGCCGATGCTCCATGGATTGACAAAGAGAAGAAGCGGATTCCCCTTCATATCCTTAACCTTCTTCATATCGGAAGTACCTACCAGCTTCGCAATGTCCACTTCCTCTTTATTCTCAATCCAGCGGATATGCTCATAGGGCAGATTTTCCAGACGGATTTCCACATTATACTCATTTTCCAGCCTGTATTTCAAAACATCAAACTGCAGCACGCCTACAACGCCTACGATAATTTCTTCCAGACCTGTATTAAACTCCTGGAAAATCTGGATGGCACCCTCCTGGGCAATCTGCTCGATTCCCTTGACAAACTGTTTTCTCTTCATGGTATCAAGCTGTCTGACCCTTGCAAAATGCTCCGGCGCGAAGGTAGGGATTCCCTCATACTGGAATTTTTCCTTCGGCATACAGAGCGTATCTCCGATAGAAAAGATACCCGGGTCAAACACACCGATGATATCTCCCGCATATGCCTCGCTTAAAATCTTTCTCTCATCCGCCATAATCTGCTGGGGCTGGGAAAGACGCATCACCTTATTGCCCTGTACGTGACGCACTTCCATATTGGCGTCAAATTTGCCGGAGCAGATTCTCATGAAAGCGATTCTGTCCCTGTGTGCCTTGTTCATATTTGCCTGTATTTTAAAGACAAAAGCGGAAAATTCATGCTCTGTGGGTTCAATCAGCCCGATATCCGCCTTTCTGGGAAGGGGTGTTGTCGCCATCTTCAAAAAGTGCTGCAAAAAGATTTCCACGCCAAAGTTTGTCAGGGCGGAGCCGAAGCATACCGGTGTCAGCTTTCCTGCCTGTACCTGCGCCAAATCAAATTCCGCACTGGCGCCGTCCAGCAGCTCAATTTCCTCCAGCAGCTTGTCCGCTGCCTCATCCCCGATAAGAGCCCGCAGTTCGCTCTCCTCTTCCACAGGGACCTCCGTTGTAGTACCCTCCTTCGTTCCCTTTTCCGTATCAGAATAGGAAATCACGCACTTCTTTTCCCTGTCATAAACGCCCTTAAAGCCCTTTCCGGAACCGATGGGCCAGTTGATGGGGCAGGTTGCAATTCCCAGCTCCTTCTCAATTTCATCCAGCAAATCAAAGGTATCGTTAGCATCCCTGTCCATCTTGTTAATAAAGGTAAAAATCGGGATTCCTCTCATGCCGCAGACCTTAAACAGCTTTCTGGTCTGTGCCTCCACACCCTTTGAAGCGTCAATTACCATGACGGCGGAATCCGCTGCCATCAGGGTTCTGTAGGTATCCTCCGAGAAATCCTGATGTCCCGGTGTATCCAGAATATTGATACAGTAGCCGTCATACTCAAACTGTAATACGGAAGAAGTAACGGAAATACCTCTCTCCTTCTCTATGCCCATCCAGTCGGAAACCGCATGTCTTGCTGTTGCTTTTCCCTTTACGCTTCCTGCCAGATTGATTGCTCCGCCGTAAAGCAGAAACTTCTCTGTCAGTGTGGTTTTTCCGGCATCCGGGTGTGAAATAATCGCAAATGTCCTCCGGCGATTGATTTCTTCAGTATAATGATTCATGGTCTTTCTCCTTCAAATCTGTCAGTTTCATTTATTCAGCATGCCCTCGCCCTCAAAGGCGGGCACAATACCAAAATATTGTAACACAGTTGCCCCTATATCTGCAAAGGTTTTCCGCGTTCCCTTATTCTCCGGCGCAAGCTGCTTTCCATACATCAGAAAAGGCGTATACTCTCTGGTGTGGTCGGTGGTCTTTAAATAAGCCGGGTCGCAGCCATGGTCCGCCGTTATCATCAGCAAATCCTCATCCTTCATTTTCCCCAGTATTTCAGGCAGCTTTTCATCAAAAGCGGTCAGCGCCTTCGCATATCCGTCAATATCCCTTCTGTGTCCGTACAGCATATCGTAATCCACCAGATTGATAAAGCATAAGCCCTCGAACTCCCTGTCCAGATATTCCAGTGTTCTTTCGATTCCCTCTGCATTTCCGCCGGTATAGACAAATTCCGAAATTCCCTTTCCCGCAAAAATATCCTTTATTTTTCCTACTGCAATAGTCGCCTTTCCAGCCGCCTGCAACTGATCCAGCATGGTAACAGCCGGAGGCTCCATGGAAAAATCATGCCTTCTGGGAGTTCTTACATAGCTGCCGCTCTCCCCGGTAAAGGGTCTTGCAATCACCCTTCCCACGCCATGCTCGCCCTGTAAAATCTCCCTTGCCATACGGCAGTATTCATAAAGCTGCTCCACAGGAACCACCTCTTCATGGGCGGCAATCTGGAACACGCTGTCCGCGGAAGTATAGACAATCAGCTTTCCGGTTCTTCTGTGCTCATCCCCGTAATCCCGGATGACCTCCGTGCCGGAATAGGGACGGTTACATAAAACACCTCTTCCCGTCTTCTGTTCAAAGGCATCTATTACCTCCTTCGGGAAGCCCTCCGGATAGGTAGGCAGAGGTCTGGGAGAATAAATTCCCGCAATTTCCCAGTGTCCTATGGTAGTATCCTTCCCCCTGGAACGCTCCGTCATTCTGGCAATCACTCCCGTATGTCTGTCCGGCTTTTCCCCAACCGTTACCCCATCTATGGAAAAAAGCCCCAGCTTTGCCAGATTCGGCACATGAAAATAAGGGCTGGAAGCCACGCTCCGCAGGGTATTGACATTAAAATCCCCGTAGGCTGCTGCGTCCTCCATTTCACCGATTCCAAAGCTGTCCAATACAATCAGAAAAACACGTTTCATGCTCCTGTCCTCCATCCTTCTCATCAAGACTTCCTTCCGCACAGTAAAACAGCACCGTCCTCTGCTGGCAGAAACGGTGTTATTTTACCTTAAGTACCAATTGTAATCAGTATAGCATATCTCCTATGTAATGTATACTGTGAGAGGACTAATTCACGGTGCTGATAATAATATTTTCCGGGGAAATATCTGTCTTTCGTTTTACGATATCCTCAATCTGTGCCCGCATGGCATCATCCAGCACGGAAGCATTGACTACTACATCCACCGCACCTTCGTTGATGCTGACTACCACATCGGAAAAGCCCTTTGCTTCCAGCAGGATTTCCGCTGCCGCTTCCTTCTCCGCAATGGCGGTCATTTTAACCATATTGTCCACCGCTTCCTGCTTCTGCGCATCCGTCAGCCCTGTACTGTTGATGATTTCCAGCAGGGTTTCCTTGTTTTTCGCTCTGGTCTGCTCCTTTAAAAGCTTTGCCTCAGACAGCATGGTGACTCCGTTTGCAGAAGTGAATACCGCTTCCCCGGGAATCTCTCCCTCCTCCGGTGTCACCTCTCCCGTGGCTGCATCCGATACCTGTAACGTACCGTCCAGATAGTTTTCCACCAGTACATTTTCCGATTCCGAATCCAGATTGCCCAAATCCGAAACACCGGCAGACAGCAAATCCTCCTCCGACAAGTCCAGAAGTCCCTCCGCTGTATAATTGCTGGAAAGCACCTCCTCCACGCCCCCCGCCTCGTCCGTCACTGTCAGATATTCCTCCTCAAGTCCTGTCCCCGCAAACTGCAGATACCCTGCAATGGCTATCATAATTGCAAGAGCGGTTATCATAAGCTGATTCTTTTTGATGAGATTTTTCACTGTAATTTACCTCGCCTACGTTTTACTACTTCATTGTATGAACCCTGAAAAAAAGATATGCTACTGCATTTTTACCACTTTTACTTTATGTGCCTCCACATCAAAAAGCGCCTGTACAATCTCCGTGATGTTCTTATTCACGGTTCCGCTGCCCGCCCCTTCTGCCACCACAAGCACCCCCTCAATTTCCGGTGTCAGCGTCTTGACCACATAGGGCTCGCTGCTGCCGCTCTCCGTTTTATATACTGTAGATTCCTTCGTTTCCACCTGATTGATGACCCGGCTTCCTCCCTGGGCATCGCTCTCCTGGGTTGCAGAACGGCTGACCGGCTGCTCCTTTTCCACAATCAGCTCCCCGGAGGACTTCACGGTAATCATGACCTGCACCTTGCCCACCCCCGCCATGCTCGCCAGAATTTTCTGTAACCGCTCCTCCATCTCCTCCACATAGGCTTTCTCCGACAACAGTCCTTCCTTTTCCTGCTCTCCGGTGCTTTCTGCCACTGCTGCCCCGGACGTCTGTCCCTGTGCCTCCTGCCCTCCCTTCTTTGTGGGCAGGGCGATAATGAACAGCAAAATTCCCACTAGAACAAGCACTATCAGATTTTCCTTTTTCAGCCATTTCCTGTATTTTGCCCCCCGATTGGCTGAATCTTCTCCACTTCCACGGAAATTTCCCCAATCCATTTTTCCTGCTCCCCCTTTGTCTGTTTTTCTTCCCCTGTTTTTTCTCTTTCTGTTCCTTTCGTCCCCCCTCCCGTTTGTCTTTCTCCGATTGTTCCCTCTTCTTTTTCTTTCTCTGCCTGTTCCCCTGTTTTTTCTCCTTCTGTTCCTTCCGTTTCCTCTCCTGTCTGTCCCTCTCCTGTTGTTCCCTCTTCTTTCCCCGCCTGTTCCTTTTCTCTTTCCTCCTCTACCCTTCTCTGTAATTCCTCCAATGTCATCTGCTCCAGCATCCGGTCTGCCTCCTGTGCCTGTAGCTGCGCCCGCTCCAGCTCCGCCTCAAATTCCTGCCGGATTCCCTCCAGTTCCTTCAGCCCCGCCTCCTTTTTTTCCGCCGACAGGAAATTTCCAAGGGGCAGGAAAAGCTGAATCAGAATCATCACGCTCACCAAAAGCTTTAAATACTTCTCATAACTTTCCTGCGCCCTGAAATGAATCAGCAGTCTGGCACAAACCATAAAAATCCCCAGCCTGCAGACAATCTGAAAAAACTGCTGTGCCATTCTCCCTCCTCTATCTGCTTCCTGACGCTGTTAAAATGGCAATGGAAACAAAAAACAAAAGCATTGCCGTCCCCACCGTCCGAAATAACAGCAGCCCCATGTCCCCGGTTCTGTTCACGCATGCCGTCAGCCGTCTGTCGCTGACAATCCCCATAAAAGCCGCCGTTGCCTTTACTGCCACCGCAATCAGGGCAATCTTTAAAAGAGGCAGAAACAGAAGCGCCATAAGCGCCAGCAAAAGAAATACTCCAATCCCTCCCTTGATTGCCGCTGCGCTCCCCAAAGTCAGCTCTATCACGCTGTCTGCCACATCTCCCACCCCCGGCAGGGCAGATATCAGACTTTGCAGCCCTGTTTTCCGTACCGAATCCAGAACAGGGGTAAGAAGGGACTGAAAAATACTGAATCCCGTAATAATCCCCAGCGCCCCCTTTAATACCCAGCCGATTCCCTTTTCCAGAAATTCAATAAAAAGGGACAGCTTTTCCTCCACCCAGATTCCATTCAGAAAAACCAGCAGCACCAGACTGTACAAAACCGGCAGCACTCCCTTTTCCAGAATCATTTCTATTCCATACACCACAAACAGAAGTATCTGACAGGCTGCACCGGCAGTCATGCTCCCCGTCGCAACCCCTATGGTAAACAGATAGGTGGGCATCAGCAGCCGGATAAAGAGAATCGTGTTTTCCAGCGCCGCCTTCGCCGTTTCCGCCGCCTCCCTGAAACACTGCATCAAAATGGCAACGAATAAAAGATACATAAAATAAAAACCCAAATCTGCCACCTGATGCCTGTCAAAGATTTCAATAAAATGACTCATCAGAGAGGAAACAATTCCCAGAATGAGAAGCCAGATAAAAATATTTTTCATGCCCTGAAAAGGGGAACTTAAGCTGACCCCACAGCCCGAAAACAGCTCTGCTGCCGCTCCCCGGATATCCCCCTGTAATACCTGTCCCAGCAAAGCCCTTGCAGATAACCCGCTTTTCGGGAAAAGCACGGCTATCCCCTCCTGCAGCCTGTCCAATCCGTATTCCTGCCATATCACATCCAGATTCAATTCTCCTACCCCTACATAAACTGCTGTATCTGCTCAATCACCGCCAGAAGTATCGGAAGCCCCGCAAAAAGCACGGACAGCTTGCCAAGCACCTCTATCTGTCCCGCAACCGCCTGATATCCCGCATCCTTGCAGACCCCTGCCCCAAATTCACAAACATACGTAATCCCGATTACCTTCAGCAGAATAAAAAGATAACTGTCCGCACCGCTTAAATAGGTTCTTATCTTTTCAAACTGTGCCATAACCATCTGGATTTGCTGTATGGCATAACCGAAAATCACCAGAGCCACCGCAAATCCGATAAAAATACTGTATTCTGCCTTACTCCCCTTGAAATAAACAGCCAGCATCACTCCGGCAATTCCCCAGAAAACAATCCGTATCAGGTCCTGCATTTTATTCCTTCCCCATTCCACTGTTTAAAGTGTAAAAAGCGTCTGTATGGTTTCAAACAGTTCATATATGTAAGGTACAATCCAGGTCAGCACAAGAATCAGCCCCGCCAGACTGATTAAAAAGGCATGCTCCTCTCTCCCGCTGTGCTTTAATACCTGACTTAAAATAGTCACCAAAATTCCCACTGCCGCAATCTTAAATATCAGACTAACTCCCATATTTCCTCACATTCCGCCCTGTCAGGAAGGCTACCAGAGAACCAGTATCAGCAACAGACCGCTCATTGCCCCCAGCCCCACTGCGATTCTGCTTTTTTCAGCCCCTTCCCTCTCCAGCCGCTCCCTGGTTTTTTCCAATCTTTCCCGACAGCTTTCCACCGCCCGAAGCTGCATCTTTTCATCCGAAAATCCTTCCCCCGGAATAAACCGGAAAAAATTCTCCCTGTCCTCCCGTTTAAATCCCCGTTCTCCTATTGCCTGTTCCATCCGTTCCCTGAAAATCCGGGGGAAACTCTCTCCCCCGCTCTCGCAGGTTTCCCTGCCTATCTCCTGAAGCACCCTTCCCAAGCGGTTATCCAGCTTTTTCCCCGCCTTAAAACAGCTTTCCGGCAGGGTAGACTGTCCGTACCGGATTTCGCTTTCCAGCAGTTCCAGAACCTCCGTCAACTGCTGTAACAGCCGGATGCGCCCCATTAAATTTACCCGGTAGGAAATTCCAAGCCCCAGACAGCCCGCCAGTATCATACCGCCGCCGATTCCCCTAAGCACCTATAATTCCTCCATTTCCACCCGCTTTGTCACCCCGCCCGGTAAAACCAGGCAGGAAAACAACTGTCTGAATACTTTATCCTCTATCCCAAACCTTTTTACCAAATCCTCCAGACTGTTCCCATGGGCTGTGGCAAGCACCCGGCATCCACAGGCTGCCGCTCCTTTAAGCACCTCCAGCTCCTCCCGGCTTCCCAGCTCATCCACTGCCAGCACCTCCGGCGCCATGGAACGAAGTAGCATCATCATTCCTGCCATTTTCGGACAGCCATCCATCACATCCGTCCGCATCCCCACATCAAGCTGCGGCTTTCCCTGATAGCAGCCCGCAATCTCAGAGCGCTCGTCTACAACTCCCACGCTCCTTCCCCTGCCATAGGAACAGCCATCGGAAATCTGCCGCACCAGATCCCGCAGCAGCGTAGTCTTTCCGCCTCCCGGTTCCGACAAAATCAGCACATTCCTTACATTTCCGCCCTGATACACCCTTTCCAGTATCCCGTCTGCCACTCCCTTGCACTCATGGGCAACCCGGATATTGAGAAAGGAAATATTTTTCAGGGAACGCACCTGTCCGTTTTCCGAAAGAACAGCCTGTCCCGCCACGCCGATTCTGTGCCCGCCCGGCGCCGTCAGATAGCCCCTTTTCAGTTCCTCCTCGTAGGCATAAAAGGAATAGCTGCATACATGCTGTAAGATTTCCAGCATTTCCTCCTCCGGCACCCTGACCGCCTGCTCCCTATCTTCTGTAAAATTCCCTTCCTTTGTGAGAAAAACCTCTTTCCCGGACAGTTTCAGAATCAGGGGTCTGTCCACCCGCAGCCTGATTTCCTGCAGCCGCTGCTGATTCCGGACTGTTTTCTCCCAAAAAAAACGCCTCCCCGCCGGAAACAGTCTTAAAATCGAATTTTCCATCTGCCTGTCCTCCTCTCTCAAATATATGAGGGAACCCGGAGGATATGCAAAAAAGTTGTGCAATAATAAAAAGCACATTTGTCACTGCCTCGTCCTATCGTACCCTGACGTTCAAAGGTGATGAGATACATGCGAAGCATGGTTTCAATACCGATTGGTTTGCGGCCACGTTTGGTTTTTTTCTTGCGATTGGAGTATTCCATAAAACTCCGGTCCAGATACTTCTTCGGTTTCTGACATAAAAAGGCATTGCCGTTATCCCGAGAAGCACCCAGCCGGAGCATATCAAAGAGAATTTTGACTTATTTGATTTTTCACTTACTGCTGATGAAATAGCACAGCCTTCCTGCTATTCTGTATAAATATTATGGTAGATGCGGTAATATCCGCCACCTATGCTCTGTACCTGAAGCTGAATGGCAAAATTCTCTGCCCCGAGCTGCTTTAACGCCTCAGTCACATAGGCATCCCAGTAAGCACCTGTGGAATATGCCCGCTCAATGGTACTCCATAAGCTTTCCGGCACCACATTGATAAACTGGATTTCTCCGGTACCGGCATCCACCAGCTTTTTCAGGCAGTCGGCATAGTAATCCTCCATTGTTGTTACAGTGCCCTGCCCTGTTGTACCGCTTCCATTCTGATTACTGTCAGGGGCAGGCGTCTGATTGTTTTTGTTATTATGCCATACCATCGGTGTGGGCAGGGGTGTCGCGGAGGCTGCCGGTGCAGCATCCGTGGTGGTTTCCTGTTTTCCGTTGCAGGCAGGCAGATATACCGACATTCCTGTTCTGACATGAGTATCTGCAAACTCCGTGTCCGACTTGTTAAAGTAATCCTGCGTAGCAGGCTCCGTATCATCCCAGGTCACATCCACGTTGAAATAATCATTCCCCAGCTTTACAATGTTCCAGGCATGGTCCTGTCCGGCATAACCGGTACAGTAATAATCCGGAATCCCCAGCTTCTGCATGCAGTACTGAAATGCCTTTGCGTAACCGGCACAGACCGTTTTTCCGTTCACCAGCGCGCTGTAAAGGCTCTGGTTCATTTCTGCCTGGGCATCGTACTCCGTCAGACGAATCAGCGCATTATGCACATAGGTTTCTCTGGCAAGATTTCCATCCAACTGTCGCGCTTCCGCCAGAATTTCTTCTACGGCCACCTCTACCTGCTCCTTCGCCGCTTCCAGATTCTGCGCGGTTCTGTTATATTTCAGGGAAATCTGCACACAGTTACCATTTTTCAGATACTTACAGGAATACCCTGTTTCCAGCCAGAAAAGCTCCGGATGGTCATTGCAGACTGCCTCAAAAACATTTTTCAGGCTGTTCACATCCACCGTCACTACCGGCGCAAAGGTGGCGGTCAGGTTCTGGGCGTTGGCATAAATCTGCTTGTACAAAAGCTTCATATTCTCTTCCAGCATGGCATAATAGGGATAATACTCCTCGGAAAAGCTTAAAGTTTCCCCAAGTTCCCCGGTTCCCAGCACATCGCCAAGGTTATCCGCTTCCTCCTGCTGTATCTGTTCCGATGTATCCTCCACCGGCTGATAACCGTTTTTACCGCTTACCGGCTCCGGCAGGTTGGAAGGCTCCTTATCCGGTTTCTCGTATCTGCCGTTTCCATCCGGTACAAAATCCGGTCTTAGTCCCGGAGCATCTACTTTACCGTCCCCGGTCACATTGCCTCCTGTATTGGCGTCAGTGCTTCCCGGGATATCCGTTCCCACATTCCCACTGCTCCCCGTTATCTCCTGCACCTTTGCTGCCAGTGATGCCGTTAAATCCGGCTGCAGGGCACAGACTAAAATTCCGATACAGCCTATCAGTATCAATGCCATCAGAAAGTAGAAAATTTTTTTGATTTCCTTCACGTTTCGTTTCTCCCAACTTTAAAAGAATCCCCAGAACTGCTTCATAAAAATCCCCAATGCCATAGAACTGATTTGTATCAGTGTCTGGCAGGAATATATTACAATCACAAAAATACAGAGAATCCGTCCAAGCGCCTGCTTGTCCTTCGTATCCGCCCAGCCTTTCATCTTCGTACAGCCGATGATTCCAAGGACAACTCCTGCCGGAGCAAAGAAAGACCCAAAAACGAATGCCAGAATGGCATAAAAAACAGGATTGTCAAAAAAAGTATTCTGTCCGGCCCCAGTCCTGCCTTTCAGCTCCTCATAAGCCCTGGGTTCCTCATAAGCCTTCGACTCTTCGTAAGCCTCCGGTTCCTCATAAGCCTTCGACTCCTCGTAAGCCTCCGGTTCCTCATAAACTGCTGTATCCGCTTCCCATGCGGCGTGATCCTCTTCCGCTTCCCCATGGTGCAAAGGGTCTGAACCGATATGTCCTCCCGCAAGATTTCCGGCAAAGCTGCCGCTTCTTGTCAGCGTATCCAGCAAAGTGTCCACCTTTTTCCGGTATTCCTTCCTACTGCTTCCGCCGCCGACACCGTCCAAATCCATTTCTCCGCCAAAGGCATTCTGCAGCCATGCTTCTATATGGAAAATACCCTCCGCATAGTGCCACTTCATATACCACTTTACATGACGTTCATCCTCCAGACCGAACACCATTTCCCCGTTCCAGTCTGTCCGGCAAAAATGATTATGATAGAAAAAATCATCCATAATCATGCTGACCGTGTCAATCGGCTGATTCAGTTCCAAATCCTTTATGTATCTTCCCACAGACTTCTCCTTCTATCCTTCCCTTTTTCGTTTCTGTTCCCTGCACTTCAGTTTCGGCTCTTATGCTTTCCTTTCGCTGCTTTTAGCTTCCGCCTTCCGTTTCTGTGCTTTCAGGGCTTTATCAAAGCTCCCTTGCATGCTGCAAAAAGGCTCTCATTCCTGTTCCAATCCACTGATGTCCGCCGGGATGAACAGACAGCTTCACTTCCTCCTCTGCATCAAACAAAGCATACGCCTGTCTTGCAATTTCCACCTGGGATTTTACGTTTTCCACACCTCTTTTCCCGCTTAAGTGGTCCTGTTCTCCACTCTCCACAAAGAAAGGTCTGGGCGCTATCAGCGCACCTAAATCTCCCATATCTGCCGTTTCAAAAAAGTGAGGTACAAAGTTGCAGGCACAGTTCCCGGGCAGACAAATCAGGCTGTCCTCCACCCCGTAAAAATAGCCGCTGGTAATCGCTGCGCAGACTCTTGTATCCAACGCCGCAAACCATAAGGTCTGCTGTCCGCCGCCGGACATACCTGCACAGGCAAAAAAATCTCCCGTTTCCGGCAGCGCCTGAAGGTAATCTGCCAGCCGCATCAAATCCCATACCGCGCTTCCGATAAAGGTTCTGCCAAAATTGATGGAAAGCTGCGCCAGCTCCCTGTGGGAATTTAACCGCCTTTTTTCCGGCTCCTCCCCCTGCTGGGTAAACTCTCTTCTGTCACCGCTTCCCCGTTCATCCGGGCAGACAACTAAAAAGCCGTCCTCCAGCGCTTCCTCTATAAATTCCTTCTGCCCTTCCAGTACCTTGTCCTTTGCTCCGCCGTGTCCGTGGGGAATTATCAGCACCGGACAGTCTTTTTCTGCTTTTTCGGGACGCACCAGATAAAAGGGCATGATAACCCCCGGCTCCGTTTCCAGCGTATGATATTCCGCCTGAAACCCCTCAACTTCCTCTGTCCGCAGAAATTCATGCACCGGCTCACAGGGAATACATCTGTCGATTCCCGCAATTTCCCTTAATTTTCCCCGCAGCTCTGCTGCCCAGACCGCATATTCTTCCTTTGTTTCCGCATGAAAGGCATATGCCCTTCCTGTTGTGCGGTAAAGCTTCTGAAAGTATTCCAGTGTTGTATAATACATCTTCTTCCTCCATTCCGTGCGTATTTTCTGCGCACATTTTTCTTTCCCTTTATCATTTCCGCAGGAATTTTCCTGTGATTTTTTCCAGCATTTCCTCTATCTTTTCTGACGCATCTGCCCGGATGCTGCGCCAGTCTGTTTTCTCCAGCCCATACAGATAAGATGCCTTTCCTCCAAACATATCCTCTGTTTCCTCTATGGGTACCACTTCTCCCACAAAATAGGCTTCTCCCAGAGATTTTCCGTCACAGGTAAATAAAATATCATTCACATGTACAGAAAAACCGGGCTCCGTTTCCTCCCATTTCAGAGCAGCCGAAACGCCGTAAACCTCCCCGGTGTTGGCATAATAGCTGGCTTCTATATCCATCCAGCGGCGATAGGCGGGATTTCGCAAAAAGGTAATCTCAACGGATTCCTCATCCGGCAACGCATAGGTAAAGATGGCTTTTCCCACTTCTTTTCCGTCCACCATAAAGACAGCCCCTTCCAGAACATGGGATAAATCCACTGTCATCCGCCGCAGACAGTTTCCCTTCGTCAGGTAGACAGAAACCGTCACATCATAATCCGGTGCTTCCATTCCCAGCAGTTTCCAGATAAACTGACCGCTGCCCTCCGGAATCGTTATGACAAATTCTTCGCTCTCCGTCCCGTCCTCATCCACCAGCCGGTTTCCTGTTTCTTCTATCTGAATCTCCTGCATCAGCTCCAAAATATCCGATGCACTGTCCCGGAACCACTCATGATTCAAATCCGATGTTAAATCCGGCAGCTTCATAAACAGGTTAATCCCGGTAGGAAAGGCTTTTTCCAGATTATCCAGCATGGGCACCAGAAGATAAATGGTTTCATCCTCCGCGTACACCTCCACCTCTCCTGCTTCCAGCCATAACACATTGAAAAGTGCTGTTACTGCAAAGCGTTTCTGGGGAAAGGATCGGACTGCCTCCAGATTTGCCGACATGGACACATCAAAATCCGGCACATGCAAAAGTCCTGCCTTGCCGGAAATTCTGATTTCCCCATTGATATATTGATGAATCAAGTCACAGATGTCTATATCGTATGCCAGATATGCCGGGCTTTCCAACGTCTGTTCCGCAAAATGCACCACTGACAGCAACATTCTGACCCGTGGATTCTGTAAACTGCTTCCAATCCAGATGCCGCTTCCCACCAAAAAAAGCAGGAGAAAAAGAAGCAGGAAACGCCTTACCCTTCTTCGTTTCTGTTTCTTCATTTTTCTTTCAATTCTCCCGCAATCTGCTGATTTCTTCCTTATAGGGCGGAATCGTCTTTTTGTCCGAACCTTCCTCACAGAACCATGGCGTTTCCAGAATCTTCGGTACCGACAGAAATCTTTCATCCCAGACCAGCTTCTTTAACGGTTCCAGACCGATATACCCCTTTCCGATATTGGCATGCCTGTCCTTATGTGAGCCACGGGGATTTAAGCTGTCGTTGATATGAAAAACCGCAATCTCCTTTAACCCCAGTACCTGGTCAAACTCCTGCAGTACTCCCTCATAGTTCCCGGCAAAATCATATCCCGCATCCTGCACATGACAGGTATCGAAGCATACCTTAAGTCTGTCCCTTTTATGGACACCCTGATAGATTGCCTTTAGCTGTTCAAAGCTTCTTCCCAGCTCACTGCCCTTTCCAGCCATGGTTTCCAGTGCGATTTTTACATCATCCTCATTGTTATCCAGCACCAGATTCAGCCCCTTTACCACCTGTGCGATTCCCGCCTCTTCTCCGGCGTTTAAGGCGGAACCCGGATGCAATACAAGTATCCTGCTCCTCATGGCAGCCGTCCTCTGAATTTCCTTTTCCAGAAAAGTCACAGCCAGTTCAAAAGTTTCCGGCTTTTCCGTATTTCCCAGATTGATAATATAGGGGGCATGCACAATAATTTCCCTGATGCCGGCTTTTTTTGCATATTCCCAGCCCGCCTCAATATTCAGCTCTGAAATATCCTTTCTCCGGGTATTCTGAGGTGCGCCCGTATACAGCATAAGCACATTGGCTCCATATTTTTCCGCTTCCTTTACAGAGGCAAGAAACATTTCCTTTCCTGCCATCCCCACATGGGAACCAAGCTTTATATCCTTTGCACTTCTCTCCATACCCGTTTCTGTCCTGCCTTTTACTCTTTTTTCTGATTCCTCATAATTTTACCTCAAAAAAGGATTATCAGCAACGTTTTCTGTAATTTTCCCTTTTTCCAGAGAAAACTGCGCATGAAAAAAGCCGCCCTGCTTCTGACCTCCACGAACCTTTCTGTTCTGGAAATCGGAATACAGGACGGCTACTCCAGCCGAAGCAAATTTAAACTTCCTTTCCGGTCTTTGCAGAGTAAGCGCAGAGCGCCAGAATACAGATAAAATCAATGACAAGCACTACCGCAACAGAGCTCATGCCAACGGCAATTCCCGCTGTTTCCGCAATTTTACCGATAACGGAGGGCATCACAATTGAGCCAAGGCTTGCAAGGGTTAAAATAAAACTCCATGCCATCGGATATTTCTGAATCAGCTTTCCTGCGAAGGATACCGTTGTGGGATAAACCCCTGCCATACTGTATCCGAAGCCGATAATTCCAGCCATAATCCAGAAGGTCGTCCGGCTGAAAATCAACAGGATAAAGAAGGCAACCAGTCCTACTCCCATCACCGGCAGCAGCTTTTCCTTTGCCACCTTTAAGGACACTGCCGCTACTGTCAGCCGTCCAAATAAAATCATCAGCCACTGCACACTTGCCGTAATCGTAGATACAGAGGGGCTTAAAAGCTCTGTGTCCTTAAAATAAGTAATCATCCAGCCAATCACGCCCTGCTCCGCACATAAATAAAAGAACAGAGTGACAATTACCAGATAAAAAACCGGCTCCTTTAAAAATCCCCAGCTTCCGTTTTCCGAAACCGCTGCCGTTTTCTTTTCTTCCCCGTTTCCTTCTGTTTTCCGCTGCTTTTTCTGCTCTTCATCCTCCGGAATCATCCAGTACAAAAACCACGCAAGTACCCCGATAGCCAACATCATGACGCAGGCGTAAGTCCAGTTGGAAGCATTCATTCCCGTAATCAGGGTCAACAGAATCGGGAATAGGAATGCTCCTATGGAAAACATGGCATGAAGACCATTGATAATCCACGCTTTTCCCGGTGCCAGTGCGTTAATTTTCGCATTGCAGTAATTACTTGCCGCGCCCCTTGCCAGACCTGTCATCAAAAAAGCAAGTACCAGACAGATATTATTCTGTCCAAACAGAATCAGGGCAAAAGAAATCGCAAAAAATGATTCAAAGAGCAGAATACTTCTCTTTTTTCCCAGAAATGTCGGCACGATTCCCGCAAAAAAGCTGGAAAGCAGATTTCCCACTGAATGAAGACTTACTATCATGCCGCAAAAACCATAATCCAGTCCTCTTGCATCCCGGATAAAGGGGAGCATTGAGCCAATGGAAAGCGCCAGCATCCCATTTACCATAAAAACAATATAACTCAGGAAAAATTGTCTGTTCTGTTTCTGATTTTCAAATACTTTCACTTCTGTTTCTCCACATTTCACTTGATATTTTCATCTGCATTTCCAGACGCTCTCCCATTATACGCGAAGGTGGTTCTTTTTACAACTGTTCCTTTCTGCGCCTTCTTAAGGTTAACCGCAAGGGCGATGGAGAATGCAATAATCTTTCAAAAGATTCGGTTGCTATCTCTCCATCTTCTGCTATAATCTGTATAATACTATTATGATATCAGGGTTAAAAGGTCTGAACTCACATGAGCTTGCTCATAAGTGGGTGAAAGACCTTGGAACCCGCAAAACATGAGGAAGTAGCGATTTACGCAGTAAATCAGCGGATTCCTCATGTTTTAGAATTACAGGAGCTGCTTTGGCAGCGAAGTAATTCGTAGATATCAAATGAGGGGCAAAGTACCTTTTGACCCTCATATCATTAGAATAAAAAAAGGGAACAAGTGCTAATGTCGGTCGAGACGAAACAAAACGAGTCAAAACGAGACAATATCGGTCATGAACTAAATTCTTGCCAAGAGATCCTTTAAATTCAGCAATCCCGCTTCTCCCCAAATTGTCAAAGCCTGAGGAATAATAACGAGAAGAATGCCGCCTATCAAAAACTGCCATCCAGAGGTAGCAGAACCTGTACTGCTAATAAATTCATATAAGCCACAGATTACGCCTAGCGTTCCAAGGATTTCAAATAAAGTGCATGCAAGGCTACCTATAAATGCCATCGCAAGCATCACAAGTGTAAGTACCGCCTGTACCGGCAATAATACAACTCTAAGAATAAATCTTAAAACTGTTCCAATACCATATAATAATGTCATCATAGATTCCCCCTTCCCTTCTCCATCTGTACTTTATAAGCAATTAATCGGAGCACATATTCTGGAGCCTGGGTATTTCCCAGTTCCCAATCCTGTAAGGTTCTATAAGGAATTCCAAGGTATTCTGCAAACTCCTTCTTATTCATTCCAGTCTGGCTTCTGATATAAGCAAAGGCGCTTGCATACATTCTTTTCTTCTTGTCCGCATCGGCTTTTTTCTTATCAGTTTGTTCAACTAATAATCCATTGGCGATACCATCAAGTTTCAAATCTAAATCTGCCATAATGCACCTCCTATGTACGGTCTCCGTATATCTTTCTACTTTTATTATATATACGGTTTCCGTATATGTCAATGTAAAAAAATACCCGCAAAGCAGGTGTAATCTGCAATGCGGGCATTCCGTTGTTTAAAACACTATAATGCTACTTCTTACTCTTCCCAAATATCGCAATCCTCGATATCAGCATCGATATAATCTTCACCAGCAAGCATCAATGTTTCTCTTCCTGCATTCCAATTTTCGAGCCATGAATCATACTCATCCTGAGCTTCCTGCTCTGTTTCAAAATCTTCATCAACAAGTTCTGATGAACCATCGCTAAAATGAATTTCTAATTTCCATGCCATAATAAATACCTCCTTATACAAGTGAAAACTTACAATTACAGTTGATTAAATAATCGCATTGTCGTATCTGGTCCCTTGTTTCCTTTTTGTGTCTTTACCGCGCTTCCAACAAAGGAGTTAGTCGAAACCCTTACCGCATAAAGCTTTTCTTCAAAAAGAGGAACCGCCTTATCATTGATTACACAACTTGCAACTTTTACGTCATCATCAATGAGATTAACTATCGTCTTTCCTGTATTTATTACCGAATCGACTAGAATCACATTTTTAGTAGTTGGCCGCTTAAACTCGCCCTGTTTTGGATCATATACCTCAAATTTGCATCCCAACTTAAAATAAATTCCCTGCGCAAAGAATATTCCGCCTCTAAGTAAAGCAACAACAGTTGTATCAGCTGGTTCTAAATCAATATTCTCTGCTAATAGTTCTCCAAGTCGAATATGAGCTTTTGCAAGCTCAGGTCCTGAAATTCCTGAATCCGATTTCGTAATAGCAATTAATTGTTCCACTTCTTTAGTTTTATTAAGTTCGAACAATATCAACACCTCCTAAATCCTTTCCTTTTAAGGATCTACTAATTGTTCCGTCTTCTTTAGGAATAAGATAACCAACATCCGCTTTTTTCAGCATATAATAGTCGTTCATTCCATCTCCATAAGCTATTACAGTTTTTCCTGCCTCTTGGAGCTTCTTTGTAATAAAGAATTTTGTTTCCGCTGACATTTCTATTCCAGTGAAAAATGGAACGCCCAGATAATCCGCTATAAACCGCCATACACGCTCATGACCTGATGTAAGTATAAAAGAATCCTTATTTAAGGCTTTACACACTTTTTCATTTAAACCTACAGACAATTCTTTCAAATCATCAAAGCTATATGATTTAAACTCTTCTGCCTGCCTCCATGATTGAAATCCTGTATAAAAATTACCATCATATATATGCGTAGTATATCCAAATACTGCATGTGAACTATCTTCTTTAGTAATTGTCTTGTCTCCATCCAAAAGGGTTATCACTTCTGAATCTGTGGAGTTCAAAATTTTTTCTACACAATCTGCCGCTAACCGTTTGCAACTAAAACCATTTACAATAGCTTTTATGAATTCCACAACTTCTGTTACATCTGTAAAATAGTTATCCTTTGGATTGTCTATTACATAAAAATCTTTATTACTCTTGTGACAGTAATCACGTAGGCTTTCAATTTCATTAATTTGCCATTTTTCTATATCATAAGATAAGTATTTCTTGTTCTTATCTGATTCTCTCATTCGCTTTATAAGTACATCTGGTGAAATATAAAGGTAAAGAATAACATCGTATAGCTGTCCATCCATATCAGTAAAAGCGACTTTATCACCAAATGCATAGTGACCATCCATAATGAATGATTCTACACGTAATAGTCTTTTAGCTAACTCTTCACGAGCCATGTTTTTACCATGATCATCTTCTGAATCAAAAGTAGGACATATTTCGCGCAAAAGAACACTGCCCGACATAACTTCTAGAAAATCTACTTTATCCAAAATATAAGTTTTTCCAGCAGTTGGCATACCATATAATCCGATTCTCATAGCGACTCCTTATAACAATAATTTCTGTCAAAATCTAACGATATCTTTTCTAATTCTTCAAATGTCATATTGCTTTTTCCAACAGGAGATAAGTCAATACAATTACCACAGAAATAAACATAACCATTAGCAAAAAAATAGTTATTTGTTCCGGCGCCACACTGTCCACCGTACATTGTACAATCAAGCCCGCCTCTTCTTACTTCTAGTGTCTTTTCAGCCCGTTCTAGAAAATCACGGTATTCTTGCAGAGAGATTCCATATCTACCTATCATTCTCGAAAAGGTCACTCGCGCTCCAAATGGCTTGAAAAAGTTTATAACCTTATCCGCATTTAACAAACTATCCTCTCCCACAGTCGCATTAAATGTAGGATAATGTCCGGTCACACGTTTGTATTCCGCAACATTGTGCATAGCCTTGTCAAAAGAGTTACCGCGATTCTTGTCATGTAGTTCCTTATAACCATCTATAGAAAAACCAACATTCACATTATGATTCTCAAGGAATCTCCAATCCTCATCACTCAAAGGCACCGTTCCGTTGGTAATTGTATAAATACTTATATTAGGATAATTCTCTAGATAAGTGATATACGACTTAAGTTTAGGCCAGTCTAATAATCCTTCGCCATTTCCTACAAAGCCTATCTTAAAGTTTCCCTTGGCATAGGCTTTAACATTATCCAAAATCTTAAACACATCCATATCCGCATCATCCAAGATGCCTTTTTCATGAAAGTGGCAATACTTACATCCCAAATTGCAGCGATTATTGATGGATATACAAATCCTATTAATCATTGCCATCACTCTCTTTCAACATACTAATAAGTTCTTCATTACCCCTATCGTAGGCGTAATCCAAAGCAGTCTTTTTATCCTTGAAAGACATTATATTTTTATCAGCTCCATGTTCCAAAAGATACTTCAAGATTGAAGCATCCTCCTTGTGAAAAACCGCCTTCATCAGTGCCGTAAAACCATTCTTTATATCCTGCTGGTTAATATAAGCACCATTTTCTACAAGCAGCTTCACAAGATTCAAATGCCCATGCCATGTAGCAATCATTAATGGCATATTGAAGGGATTTGTCTCACTCTGAGAAGGCTCATTTACATTAGCTCCATTTTGGATTAATAACTTTGCAAAATTCTCTGCGTCTCTTCCATTTTGCATTTGCATAACATGCGATAATGGTGGCAAATAATGTTTTTTGTTATCTACTGCATTAACATCTATTCGATCTAGCGAAAGCAGGTACTTTACCATTTCTTCATCCTTATTAACTAATGCCTGTATTAATGGCGTATATCCTGATCTAGAATCAATAGCGTTTACATTTATGCTTTTTCCTTTCTTCTCCAAAAGATTTTTTGCAGAATCTAAGTCGCGTTTCAAAACAGCCACAAAAAACCTTTGCGAAAGTGCATCATTATAACCATCCTTCTCGCTAAAGATCTTGCTATATTGATTTGATCCGATTATTCTCAGATTAGTTAATCCTTTCGTATTCTTAAGAATGAAGTCTTTATCATTAGTCAAAAGATAAACTGAATTTGAAATATCTTTCTCCGCCAGTTTTATCGCTATATCCAAGATTTTATCATCGTTACTTCCATCAATATCAGAATCTGTGTGAATATCCAACTTTTCAGTCTTTTTCTTTCCGATAATATCTTCACACAAAGAAGCATTTCTACGTTCCTTTTCTTTTCCATGATCCTTTTGATAATTTATCTCTTCAATAACCGGGATTGAAATATACACCTGGTCATAATCTTTAAGTAGAACTCCTAACATTTCAGGACGATTCAACAAAATGTTAGTATCAACAACCACAATATTTTTAGATTTTACATCTATAAGCTCATTAAAATTGATATTTGTAATCTGCGCCAGTTTTACTAACACTTCAAAACTTGGTGCCTGAGAACCATTTTCAATAAAACTTAATGTTGTTCTGCTGATTCCTAGTTCCTTTGCAAATGCCTCTTGCTTAATATCTGCATTATTACGGTATTCTATAATTTTTTGTCCTAAATCTATAAGTCTCTGATCCGGTGTACTCATATCCAATCCTCCATACTTTTGACAGATTAGAATTCTGGTGTAACAGTTACCTCTTCATCAAGAACCTCATTCATCTTTTCAACAAGTACCTGTTCTGCTTCATTAGCCTGTTCAGCTGTTACTCTCTTCTTTTTATTCTTTTTAAAGTGCTTAATTGCCTTAGCACCCAAATATAAGCATCCTGCTCCAATAACAATCACTCCATCAAAAATTAACTGTTCTTTCCTGCCTTCCTGAAAAGAATGATCTTTTACAATCTGAAGGTACTTTTCTGGTCCGCCAAATTCCTTTGCGGTGTGTGCAAGATTTGCATAATCCCAATCCTTAGCCATTGTACGTTCCTCCTTATGCTAACTGTAAGTTTTTAAATAGATCGCCCATTGTAAAGCAAAGTGAATCGCTGCTTTCACTGTGAGCACTTTCAAAGTAACTATTAAGTTTGAATTCTGGCTCCAACATCATTTTGGCAAATAGTTTTGCTGTATTTTCAGCATCAACTAATCCATCATGTTCGTGACCCTCCTGGATAATATCTGCAGCAATAAGAGCTTCTGATAATCTGAAGATTCTTTCTTCTTCTAATCTTTCTGAAAACATCTTCTGACAATCAATCCAAGTGGCTAATATAGATTCAAGTCTTTCATCTTCAATCAGCTTTGCCTCAGCCTCTTTCTGAATCTGCTTAAGATCGTTGTCACTCCAGGATACAACAAAAGCATCTTCCGGAATCCAAGCTATAAATGCCTTCATTGCTTCTCTCATTGTTGGCGCACTTTTCAAATCTTTTGAAGTAATTCCAGTGAGATTAGTAATAAACCAATCCAATGATCCAAACTCTGGTCTTACATATATATTGAATTCATCAACCACTTCGTACTTTTCATTTAAAAGCACTGCACCGATTTGGATGGTTTCGTTTGCTCCATGAAATTCCTTTTTTCTGTTTGAATAAGGTACTTTACACATTTCAAGATCAACAACTACATATTGGTTCATATACTCATCTCCTCTTAATCTGATTTATAAGTGCGCTCCTTATGTTTTATATTTTAGCATCACTGTGTTATAAGTAAATAGCTATGTTTAATTTGTTTAACATCCTTTACACTGTTTAAAATCCTAACATAAGAAAACCGGTAGGCCTTTACCCCTACCGGCCATCATGCAAATTATCCAATTTTAAAGCAATCCTTCAACCTTACGCTTTATTACCCAATAAACATCTTCAACTTCTCGATCAGTGTTAAAAATCTCATGAGCTGTCACAGTTTTGCTCTCACTCACTGTCACAAACTCGTTCATCTTTCTGTCACTGTTTCCGGGGCTTTCGCCCCGGTTTTACTCTATTCCACCTACCATCTCGTGGTCGGCAACAAACCTTACCATGTGTTCGTCTATCAGCCGCTTCTGTTGCTGGTATGCATACATCAGTGTCTTCTCACTGATTCGGTTAATCATTCTCGGAATCCCCGTAGATACCTTGAAGATTGCATCCTCGGCTCCACTGGTAAACACATCCTGTTTCACCCCTGCGTATGCCATATGTGCTGCGATATATTTCCCTGTTTCTGCCCTATCCAGACGATTTAACACGATATTCATATCGATTCTCTGGCGGATTGCGGCGTAGCTCTGCAATCTTAACTTCTGATCCCACAGTTCCGTCTGTCCCACCAAAATCAGGCTCATCGGGCTGGCAGAATCAAACCGGTAGTTCAGCAGGAACCGGAATTCCTCCAGTGTTTCTTTTCCAAGCAGATGTGCCTCATCCAGCACACATACTACCCGTTTTTTCTGCACACTTCTGACATTCTCAATCTCCTTCTGAAGCTGCCTCTTGGAATCTCCTCTGTAAAAATGCGATTCCAGTCCCATCTGATCCAGAAGACCTGCATACAGCCATCTTGGTGTCAGCTTTGAATCTGACAGATACAAAAGCATGTACTTATCCTTTGGAAGCCTTCCTTCAAACATCCGGATCAGTGTGGATTTCCCACACCCCGGGTCTGCCGTAACCACTGCAAACAGCTGTCTGTCAGCTGCATAGGTCAGTCTTCCGATTGCATCCTCTATCTGCGGTGATACATACAGCCTGTCCGTTGGTACATCTCTGGAAAAAGGAGTGTTCATCATCTCAAAGTATGCTTCATACATTCTGGCCGCCTGCCTTTCCATAATCACCAAAGGAAAGGGCATTCGCCATCAGCTGATGATCCTCCTTGTATTTCTTTTCCAGTGCATCCAGAAACCTTGATGTCTCCCGCACCCTGTCTGTCATTCCAACCGGTAACACCGGCTTCCTGTCACAAAACGCTTCGATTCTTACACGGTGTGCCATGACTGGCTCCATATCCCGGTACATCACTTTTATTGTTTCCGTATTCATCGGGTCATAAGCGATTTCCACCTCTGCATTTGCCAGTGCTGCACTAGCCTCGTATTTGATGTCCCCAAAAGAAAAACATCCTGCGTTATCCAGTTTTCTGCTTTCATGATGGAGAAATGCTTCACTTACTACTGTCGTATCCAGAAACACCAGACCCCTTGTATCCCTTGTAAACTCCTGCATGGGAGATATCCCTTCCGCTGGCACCTTCACCCCCTGGGATTCATAATACTCCTTTATCCCGTCATGGGCTTCCTTCTGGTAATCCTGCTCCAGAAAATACTTCCATTTCTGATTCAGTTCCTCCAAAGAATGCACCTTTGCCACCCTTACTTCCGCAATGAACTGGTCTACTTTCTGGTGAAATTTTTCCACCTTGCCCTTGGACTAACAAGCCCTTGGTTTCGCATGAAGCACCCGGATTCCCAGCCTTGCAAGAGCCGTATGAAGCTGGTTTGAGGTGTACTGTGTTCCATTATCAAGATAACAGGCATCACACTCTCCATACTTCAAGATTACCTTATGGAAAGTGTCTTCCACCACTTCCTGCCGCTGGTTATCATAGAACTCTGACTGCACAATAAACCTCGAATGGTCATCAATCAGTGAAGAAAGGTAGGTCTTAACCAGCGTTCCGTCTCTCAGGCGGATATCCGGTCCATACTTGATATCTCCCTGCAACAGTTCCATCCGGTGCGGTCTGCAGAACCGCCTTGATGTGGTTTCCCGCTTTTCCGCGTAGCGTTTCATCTGCTTGACGCCCATTCCTGCGTTATACAGATACCTCTGCAGTGTTGACGCTTTGATGACTCCCGGCGCTGCATAGCCTTCTGTCTCCAGTATCTTTATGATCTGGCGGACACTTCGTTTTGGCACCTCACGTTTTAACTGGATTGCTTCCCCTACGATTTCATCGTAGTTCTCCGGCAGTGCCTGGCTTCTTCTCTTTTCACGGTTCATCGGACGCAGTCCTGTGAACGCATCCTCCCGGTACTTTGCTTCATACCGGTACAGGCTTCTCTTAGAAATCCCGTATTTTTCTGCTATCTCTTCCCGAAACTGCCGTTTTTTCGCTTCATCCAGCTCCTCATCCAGAAGCGGTGCTATCATCTGATAGCGTTTCAGTGCTTCCTCATCCTGCCATTTCTTTACTTCCCTGCTCTGCATAAGCGTTACCTCCTTTTGGGATAACCTTATTACAAAGTGAAAGTGACAGCACACAAAAGTAGGTGCATAAATCCTACCTCTCCGGATTCGGTTCTATCCGTCCTCCGGAATTATATATAAACCGGGTCACTACTGAAATCCACCCTGGGCTTATCCGTTCCCTAAGTTCCTTCAGCAAAGACTCTCTGGATTTCAGGAACCCGATATCCAAATCCAGGAGATGATGCAGCATCGATTTCATCTGTCCATTGATATTTGCTTCATTATGGCTTAACCACCATTTCCAGTGATTCATGGTTGCTTCACATGGATAATCCTCTGTTCCCGGATCATCCGGTCCAAGTACATCATCCACTACATCCTCTATGATTCCGGAACCATAATGCTTGTACGGAACCATACAGTCCGGAAGCTCATTATGAAGTCTTCTGCATCTTTCGTTGGTACATTTCAGCCGGTTAATAGCAAACCAGTTTTTCCTGCCACCGGCTTCTTTATGAACCCGTAGCTTCCTGTCCCTCCTGCATAGAGGGCACCCACACTCAGGACAGATGGCATCTTCTTCACTGATTACAAAAATATCCTCTTTACACTCTAACCGATACTTTGATATGATAACCATGGTAGTGATACCATCATGGATCCTGGAATGCCCGACTCGCCAAAGAAGAGATTCCAGGATCGCTTTCTTTCTATTATTCTTTGGTGACAGTATATCGGTTAATTCCGTGACAGGCAATCAAATCTGTATCAAGTCAAGCTGAGAGGGGCGCAACAATATTCCATTCCCCGTTTCTTTTACAATCTGCTTATTGGATTTCATTGAGTTTTCCGTAATCTGCGAAAGTTCCTTCACCATATCATTAAGCATTCCGGATGTTTTCCTGGATTGTTCATGCATAATCCTCATCTCACGAATCATCTGTTCCTGTTCTTCGGCATTCATGAGGTTGGATAACATCCCCGCTGTTCTCTCACAAAGCATTGTAAATATAGCTGCAATTGCAATAAGCACCATCGCTCTGGGTATAATGCCGTATACCACCAGCTTATAAATCGTTGTGAAATTCTTATCCGGCAAAATATGAAACCAGAAACATATCAACTGCCCGGCTGAAACACCAATTACCGAGAGTATCGTGGTCAGGACATTGATTCTTTTTGAAAAATACAGACTTGCAATGGCTATCGCATAGATAAACAGCAGTACTGCATGATAGCCTAATGTTGAAGTAACAATTGTAATAAATATCACTGCGCAGATGGTCAGTACATATTTCACATATGCCCCGTCCTGTTTCGCAACATTTACCATCAATGTCGGCAGCCACAGAAGAATAGACCCCATCACATACGCTGCCGTCATTGTTTTCATATCCACAACGAAAATTCCCAATACATTCATGAGAAAGACCAATCAAAAAATCAGGAAAGTAATTCTCATCACTTTGGCAACTGCCTTATTCGCCTGTTTTTCATTCTGTACCAATACCCCGCTTTTCTTCTCCATATCTGTCTCCTTTTTTTCAGATATCAGTTACTATTTTCCCTCTTTCTCCGGCAAAAATGTCATGAAAAAGAAAATTATGCCAAATACCACAATACTTCCTGCCATAAGCAGCAACATCTGGCTGACGCTCACGACAGACCCACGAAACTGAGGATTACAATCCAGTGTGTCCCTGATTGCAGTAATCATTTCATCCGGTAAACTATTCCGCTCCATCTCTTCAAATATTCCGCGAAGCATATGATTTTTCAGTAATGAAGTGCCATATGTACCCGGCAGATACGACAGTACTTTCTGTAATCCGCTGCCAAAATTGGAAATCGGCATATAGGCTCCGCACAGAAATCCATAGCCGGCACTTACAATCGTACCAACTGTGGATAACTGCCCCTGTGTCGTCAACGGGAAACAAATAATACCCGATAAGGTACTTCCAAACAGTACCAGCAGTATTTCATCTAAAATGACCCAGAGCACATCGGCTGCGCTCATATACCAGCCCATTTTGTACATATAACCAAGGCATAATACAAGTGCAAGTCCGTTGACCATCATGGAATTAACCACCGTAGACAGAAAATATCCAAGGTATAAACATGCCCTGCTGACAGGTGATACATTAAAATCTTTTCTTGTACCATTTGCCCTGTCCTGTATCATTGTAAGATTTACGCAGAACGTTACTGTCACACAGCTCACCGCAAGAAGTGCCGCTGCAAGCTGTGCCGCAACGGTTCCGTCAATCAGTTTATCTGAAACTGTTACCAAATCGGATATCGCTGATACAAAGGAATCCCTGTACACCTTTGCCAGAAATGTCGCATACAATACAATCAAAATCACCGGTGTTATCAACGAAGAAAATAACATGCCCTTATCTTTAAAAAACAATTTTCGGTTTCTGCTCATCAACGCCAGTACTGCTTTCATTAACGCTCACCTCCTAAGGTTCTGCCTGTTACCGCAAGAAATACATCATCCATTCCGCCCTTTACTACCTCATAATCCCGAAACAGTTCCTGATGCTCTACAATCAGTCTGGTTGCTTCCGAAGTATTCTTTACTTTCAACTGATAGCCATCCCGGATTTTCTTATACTCCCTGCCCAAAGTCTTTATCTCATCTTCTGTCACACCATAAACCGACATCGTATCCTGCACATATTCGGTTTTCAGTTCAAATGGTGTTCCCTCAGCCACAATACTTCCCTTATCAAGTATCACCACATATCCGGCATTTGCAGCCTCTTCCATATAGTGTGTAGTAAGAAAGACCGTCAGATTGTCATTTACACGCAGTTTCTCAATCACCTCCCAGATGAGCAGTCTTGTCTGCGGGTCAAGCCCTGTTGTCGGCTCATCCAGAATCAGTATCTCCGGTCTGTGAAGCAGCGCTCTTGCAATATCAATCCTTCTTCTCTGCCCACCAGACAGCTTGCCGACCGGTCTGTTCAGATACTCCCCAAAATCCAATATCTTTACAAGTTCCTGCAATCTGTCTTCAAACGCTCTTCCTGTAATTCCATAAAGTGCTGCCCTGCTTTTTAAGTTTTCCCTGACTGTAAGCGGTTTGTCTAACACACTATCCTGGAATACGACGCCAAGCATTTTCATGGCTTTCTTCCCCATCTTATCCATGTCATTTCCCTTTATCTGCACAGTTCCGCTGTCTTTATGAAGCTGTCCGCAGATAATGGAAATTGTTGTACTCTTTCCTGCGCCATTTACACCAAGGAATGCAAACAGTTCTCCTTTATTTACCTGAAAACTGATATCATTCACTGCTTTTACATCGCCAAAACTTTTGCTTAAATGGCTTATCTTCATAATGTCTGAACTCATTTTCATCCTTACCTCCATTCCTGCGCACTTCTCTTACACATGACGAGTTTGTGCCAGGTATACTTGCTTCTTTTATTTATTCACTATCGCAGTAATCTCATCTTTCATCCCCAGAAATACCTCTGCAATAAACGGGTCAAAATCCTGTCCACTGCCACTCTCTATGATTTCAAAACACTTATCCAGCGGCATGGCATCCCTGTAACATCTTTTTGCCGATACCGCATCAAACACATCCGCAACTGCCATGATTCTTGCACATAATGGAATTTCTTTACTGATGCAGTACAAAGTGCTCCAGACATCCCGGACGATATGCATTCCAGAAACTTTCTCTTACAAGGTTCTCAACCTCACGATATTCATTCTTCTCTTCCCCCCTGATAATTACATTATTCTTCATTTTAATCTCCTTTCCTGTGCAAAAAACCGCTATTCCCAAATGTATATCTTTGGAATTAGCGGCTCTGCGTCCCTGCGTCTGGCTCTCAATCTAACTGTCGTTTAATCTTTCTGCACAATCATTCATTGCAGCTTCAAACTGCGCTTTTATTTTTGCTTTATCCTGTGCTCCATCATACAAACTGTAATAAAAGAACATAGTCGAATAAAACATATTGGCTTTCTCTTGCGGCTCCTTTAAACCGATACTTTCAAACAAATCTTTCACATACCCAACCGGACCTGCCGCAAGATACTGCTGATATAGCGCCTGCATCTCTTCATTTCGGAACTGTTCCAGCGTAAGCATTTTGCGGAATGATGAGGCGAAATCATCCTCTGTCCAGTACTCAAACATGGCTTTGCTGTATTCAATGATATTATCCAGAGATACTTTCTCGTATTTATCCGGCATATTTCGCTTCTCATCTTCCGGAACATCATATTGCTGCGCCTGCGTGCTGTCGTTTCGCTCCATCCGCTCTACAATTTGATTAAATATATCTCTTTTGCTTTTATAATGGCGATATAACGCTCCTTTTGTCATATCCAGTGCGCCTGCAATCTGGCTGACTGAAACTGCCTCATATCCATCTTTTGCAAATAGATGAAGAGCAGTAATCAGGATATTCTCCTTCGTACTGACCATCCGCTTCACCTCCTGCCGGCAAAAAATAAACGACTGTTTACACATATAATAGTAATCAGTCGCTTATTTGTCAAGTATTCAATATGTTTCCTTTTTTGAAAAGTCATTCCTGCATTCTGCACCATATTTGAATACCAGTGACAGAATGATAAACATTATTCCAAGTTAAAAAAGGACGCAGGATTTCTCCCACGCCCAGATTTTTTACTCTGAAACAACACCTTTCTGCAACATGATATTAGCATAAATTGCTGTTTCTCCGGTGGCAATGATGGCATAAGCTGTCTTTGCTTCCTCATAGAAAGCAAATCGCTCTATGGTACCCACTACCGCATCCCCCCTGCTATCATGTTTCCTGATGATATCTTTGTATGTATCCCAGATTGGCGTTTCTGCTTTATCTCCTTCCATGACCGCCATAAGATTAACCGGATGCTCTACATAGGTATCTAACGGAAATACAGTCAGTATGGCATCCAACAGTTCCGGCACACCGTGTCCGTCACAGCGCACGACAATAGCATCTTTTCCCATGGTTTCTGCCGGAAAATTGCCATCTGCAATGACAATTCTGTCGCTGTGCCCCATTTCGCACAAAACTTTTAACAGCTCTGGAGAAAGAATAGCTGGTATCCCTTTAAGCATATACGTTTCCTCCTCACTTGTATAACGGGCCATATGCCGCGCAAGCCCTGTAATCCTGTCCCTCTTTATCCATCCCAAAAGCATTCCATGCAGCCGGGCGGAAAATATCTTCCTCCGGAACATTATGCATCGCTACCGGAATACGAAGCATCGAGCACATCGTAATCAGGTCTGCCCCAATATGTCCAAAACTGATTGCACCATGATTTGCCCCCCAGTTGTTCATCACATCATAAGCACTCTTAAACGCTCCTTCACCTGTTACTCTCGGTGCAAACCATGTACATGGCCATGTATAATCTGTCACCTTCCACAGTTTATCAGAAACATCCTCCGGCAATTCCACCATCCAGCCTTCACATATCTGAAGCATCGGTCCTAAGCCTTTTACAAGATTCAGGCGAATCATAGTCGCGGGCATCTGATGCTTGGTTTCCCATCTGGAAGAGAATCCTCCTCCACGGAAATATCCATTATCCGCTGCGCACCACTCCGTTGCATCCAACATCGCCTTCTGGTCTTCTTCCGTCACCTCATACCAGGGCTTCATTACTGCGTTTCCATCACGGTCTTTTGATGCTCCGGTTCCATCCAGACAGGCCGCGCCGGAATTAATCAGATGAATGAACCCGCCGGATTCCTTAGCAACCCCGGTAAGTTCATAACCTGTCACCCGTTTCACAGCCTCCGGGCTCCAATAGGTGCGGACATCTGCAAAAATCTGCGCACGGTGTGTCAACAGTTTCATGAACATCATGCCAAGTCCATTCAGCACATCATTCTCAGTTGCCAAAATATACGGTTCTCTCGCTCCGTTCCAATCGAAGCTGGTATTTAAGAGAGCTTCCGGGTAATCACAGTTCGGATAAAAATCAGTCCACTGTCTTTGTCCCTGGAATCCTGCTGCCAGTGCATTATGTCCCAGGCGCTCCTCCTCACAGCCATCTGGCAGATTTGGATTTCCATTCATCATATCTTTGATGATGCACATCATCTTCACAACAAACTCCCAGTCCTTTTCCTTCTCTTCCGGAGTTTTCTTTACCGCTTCAGGATTCTTATCAAATCCCTCTTTGCAGTTTGCCTTTGTCCATGCAAGCGCTTTTTTAAATTCCTTTTCATCATATATATTTTCCGACATTCTGCGGATAATCTCTACTTCATCCACTGACTCTACACGCATTCCAAGATATTCCTGAATAAAATCGGAATCAATAATGGAACCGCCGATACCCATACAGATGGAACCAATCTGTAAATAGGATTTTCCCCTCATGGTAGCCACTGCTACTGCTGCCCGTCCAAAGCGCAGTAATTTTTCTACGACATCCTCAGGAATTTCTTTTGCGTCCGCCGGCTGCACATCCCGTCCATAGATGCCAAATGCCGGAAGCCCTTTCTGGGCATGAGTTGCAAGAACAGATGCCAGATATACAGCCCCCGGTCTTTCTGTTCCGTTAAATCCCCATACTCCCTTAATTGTTTTTTCATCCATATCCATGGTTTCCGAGCCATAACACCAGCAGGGAGTTACTGTCAATGTAATGTCCACTCCCTCTTTTCTGAATTTCTCTGCACACGCTGCTGCCTCTGCCACACGGCTGATGGTAGTATCTGCGATGATAACCTTTACAGGCTCACCATTGCTATATTTCAAGTTCTTCTCAAACAAAGCTGCTGCCGCCTTTGCCATTCCCATGGTCTGCTCTTCAAGGCTTCCCCTTACATCCAGATATCCCCTTCTTCCGTCAATCGTCGGTCTGATTCCGATTACCGGATAATCCCCAATCAGTCTGTTTTCTGCCATTATACTAATCCTCCTTTTGGATTTTATAATTATAGTATTATTATAGCTTTGCAATTCCCGTACTTCTCGTGTTATAATCACAAAAAATAGGACAATATTCACTTTTTATTGTCCGTAGCCAGAAATACATATACAGTACTCTCTTCGTAACAAGTCACTCAGAAATGGAGATTTGTATGAAATACTTAGATTATCAGGAACGCCGCAAACAGGGAACTTTTGATTTTCCCATTGCCTTTTACCATGTGGAACATACCCATCCCCGCTACCGGATGCCCTATCACTGGCATCCGGAATGTGAAATTATCCGCGTTATAAAGGGTACTTTCCCACTGACAATAAATAATCAGCTTTATCATCTGCATGCCGGAAACCTTGTTTTTATTCAGGACGGTATGCTACACGGCGGCATACCGGAAGATTGTATTTATGAATGTCTGGTTTTTGATATGAAACTTCTCCTCAAGGACAATCATATCTGTCAAAAGCAGATTGAAGCCATCATGAACCACGAGATGCTGATTCATCAGAATTTACCGGAAAGCGACCTGGCTCTGGCACAGATTATCTCCGATTTGTTTTCAGCCATGCACGAAAAATATACCGGATATGAATTTGTCGTACAAGGTTCTCTTTATCTGCTCATTGGTTTCATTCTGCAGGAAAAGCTTTACTCCTTCCCTTCCCCTCATGGAGAGCAGATTTCATACCGTTTAAAGCAGGTCAAAAAAGTGTTACGATATATAGAAGAGCATTATACAGAAGAAATCACCCTGGAAAATCTTGCAGCCATTGCCGGAATGAATCCCAAATATTTCTGTCGTTTTTTCCGGCAGATTACCCAGCGTACTCCTATAAATTATCTGAATTATTATCGGATTGAATGTGCAAAAGAACTGCTTTCCACTACGGATGCCACAATCACGGAGGTAGCTTTAAGCTGTGGTTTTAACGACATCAGCTATTTCATAAAAACATTTAAGAAATATACAGCGAATACGCCAAAACAATATATCAGACAAAATATTTAATCAGCAGAAAATGCCTCTGCGCAATATCGCAGAGGCATTTTATTTCATTTGCTATATACATTCCTACTGTTGAATGATATTACTCATGCAGGAATATGTCCCTTATTTTTACAATACCTTCTCAAAGTTTTTTGCTCGATTTACCATAAAATCGGTAGCCTATTTTTGAGCAATCGCTGCCTGTGCTGCTGCCAGTCTTGCAATCGGCACACGGAAAGGAGAACAGGATACATAATCCAGTCCAATCTTGTGGCAGAATTCTACGGAAGACGGGTCGCCGCCGTGCTCACCACAGATACCGATATGAAGCTTCGGATTAACAGGCTTTCCAAGCTTGATAGTCATCTCCATCAACTTGCCAACACCAGTCTGATCCAACTTTGCAAAGGGGTCATTCTCAAAAATCTTGGTATCATAGTAAGCATTTAAGAATTTACCTGCATCGTCACGGGAGAAGCCGAATGTCATCTGGGTCAAATCATTTGTACCAAAGCAGAAGAAATCAGCTTCCTTTGCAATCTCATCAGCAGTCAGTGCTGCACGGGGAATTTCGATCATGGTTCCCACCTCATATTCCAGAGCAATGCCGGATGCGGCAATTTCTGCATCTGCTGTATCTACAACAATCTTCTTTACATACTTTAATTCCTTTACTTCACAAATCAGAGGAATCATGATTTCAGGCTTTACATTCCAGTCCGGATGTGCCTTCTTTACATTGATGGCTGCACGGATTACCGCTTTTGTCTGCATCTTTGCAATTTCCGGATAAGTAACTGCAAGACGGCATCCTCTGTGACCCATCATAGGGTTGAACTCATGCAGGGAAGCAATAATATTCTTAATCGTTTCAACAGACTTGCCCTGAGCCTTTGCAAGCTTTTCAATATCAGCTTCCTCGGTAGGAACAAACTCATGAAGAGGCGGGTCAAGGAAACGAATGGTAACAGGGCATCCCTCCAGAGCTTCATAAAGCTTCTCGAAATCTCCCTGCTGATAAGGAAGAATCTTATCCAGAGCTGCTTCTCTCTCTTCTACGGTATCGGAACAAATCATTTCACGGAATGCTGCAATTCTGTCCTCTTCAAAGAACATATGCTCTGTACGGCAAAGACCGATGCCTTCTGCGCCAAGCTCACGCGCCTTCTTTGCATCTGCGGGAGTATCCGCATTGGTACGGACTCTCAGCTTTCTGTACTTATCTGCCCATGCCATAACACGGCCAAACTCACCGGCGATGGTAGCATCTACCGTCTTAATCTGTCCTGCATAAATATTACCAGTGGTACCATCGATGGAAATGTAATCTCCCTCATGGAATTCCTGTCCACCTAATGTAAACTTCTTGTGCTCCTCATCCATTGCAATATCGCCACAGCCGGATACACAGCAGGTTCCCATACCACGGGCAACAACTGCTGCATGGGAGGTCATACCGCCACGTACAGTCAGAATACCCTGAGAAGCCTTCATACCGGTAATGTCCTCAGGAGAAGTTTCCAGACGAACCAATACTACCTTTTCTCCTCTTGCATTCCAGATTTCTGCATCTTCTGCTGTAAATACAACCTTACCACAGGCAGCTCCGGGAGATGCTCCAAGACCCTTGCCCATAGGAGTTGCAGCCTTCAGCGCTGCCGCATCAAACTGAGGATGAAGCAGGGTATCCAGATTTCTGGGGTCAATCATAGCGACTGCCTCTTCCTCTGTTCTCATACCCTCGTCAACCAAATCACAGGCAATTTTCAGAGCAGCCTGTGCGGTTCTTTTACCATTTCTTGTCTGCAGCATATACAGCTTGCCGTGTTCTACGGTAAACTCCATATCCTGCATATCTCTGTAATGATTCTCCAGAGTCTTGCAAACCTGCTCAAACTGAGCAAATGCCTCCGGGAACTTATTTGCCATTTCTGCAATCTTCATAGGGGTACGAACACCTGCTACAACATCTTCGCCCTGTGCATTGGTCAAAAACTCACCAAACAGACCCTTGTTTCCCGTTGCAGGGTCACGGGTGAACGCAACACCGGTACCACAATCATCGCCCATATTACCAAATGCCATGGACTGTACGTTTACAGCGGTTCCCCAGGAATAAGGGATATCGTTGTCACGACGGTATACATTTGCACGGGGATTATCCCAGGAACGGAATACAGCCTTGATTGCTCCGTACAACTGCTCCTTCGGGTCATCCGGGAAATCTGCCCCAATCTTCTCTTTATATTCTGCCTTGAACTGATTTGCCAGCTCCTTCAAATCATCAGCAGTCAGTTCAACGTCCTGCTTTACGCCTCTGTCAGCCTTCATCTTGTCAATCAGTTCTTCAAAATACTTCTTGCCGACTTCCATTACCACGTCAGAGTACATCTGGATAAATCTGCGGTAGCAGTCCCACGCCCAGCGGGGATTATTAGACTTCTCTGCGATAACAGCAACCACTTCCTCATTCAGACCAAGGTTTAAGATGGTATCCATCATACCGGGCATGGACGCACGGGCACCGGAACGGACAGATACAAGCAACGGGTTTTCCTTATCGCCAAACTTCTTACCGGTAATTTCCTCCATCTTTACAATGTGCTCGTTAATCTGAGCCTGAATTTCTGCATTGATTTCTCTTCCGTCCTCATAATACTGAGTACATGCCTCCGTTGTAATCGTAAAGCCCTGCGGTACGGGAAGACCGATATTTGTCATTTCTGCCAGATTTGCGCCCTTACCGCCAAGCAGCTCACGCATTCCGGCATTACCTTCTGTAAATAAGTACACCCATTTCCTCATGTTTGTCTTTCTCCCTTTCCATTGAATGATTTGTGCACATCATTTTTTGCTTTTCACCTGCACATTGTAACAATTCAACAAAGGAATATCAAGACGAATTTGATAATTTTTTGACAGACTACTGATTTTCATATATTTTTAACAGTTTTTCATATATGTTTTTGTATATATTTGCTATACCTGTGCTGCCATGTAAGGGCTTACATTTGTTTATTTTTCATTTTCCGCTTTTTTTCACACTAATCCCCATTCCGCAGGCATCCCTTTGCCGAAGGAATCGCGAACTGAATTTCAGATTCAGTTCT
>ENA-UESE01000286-UESE01000286.1-human-gut-metagenome-genome-assembly--contig:-NODE-286-length-74149-cov-4.457366_pt1 | contig 74149 bp, 83 predicted proteins | sample MGYA00242995_ERZ507996 | MGnify/ENA primary metagenome ERZ507996 (study PRJEB26167, sample SAMN06115489) | human gut metagenome | host: Homo sapiens | place: China:Sichuan | collected 2015-04-15...
GAGGACATGATGAGCCGCTTCAAGAGCCAGAGCGAGGAGAAAATGGCGGATCTCGACCACGAGACCAACAACCGCCGGGGCGGCGGTTATGCCCCCCGCAGCCGCCGCGGCCGCTGAGCCACCGCATCGGCTGGGATCACAAGGAACACAGGCAGGCCTGTCCCCGGTCGGACAGGTCTGTTTTTTCGGTACAGAACAGAAAGGAACTACCATGCCCGCAAAATTTGAACTGATCGCGCCCTGCTTTTTCGGGTGCGAATCCACCGCTAAATTTGAGCTGACCCGCATCGGCGCAGAGAACATCCGGGTGGAGGATGGCCGTCTGAGCTTCTGCGGCGGGGCAGAGATGATCGCTGCCGCAAACCTCAACCTGCGCACCGTGGAGCGCGTGATGCTGCTGCTGGCACGCTACAAGGCCACCACCTTCGACGAGCTGTTCGATGGCGTGTATTCCATCCCGTGGGAGGAGTTTCTGCCCGCGGACGCTGCCTTCCCGGTCACTGGCTCTTCCCTGAACAGCCAGCTGACCAGCATCCCCGCCTGCCAGAGCGTCATCAAAAAGGCGGTGGTCAAGCGCCTGATGAAGGGTCACCGCACCACCGTGCTGCCCGAGAGCGGCGTGGAGTACAAGGTGCGCTTTATGCTGCGCAAAAATGTGTGCGAGATCATGCTGGACACCACCGGCGAGGGTCTGCACAAGCGCGGCTACCGCCGCAACGCCATGGAAGCCCCTCTGCGCGAGACGCTGGCGGCGACCATCGCCGACCTTGGCCGTGTGCGCCGCGACAGCCTGGTGGAGGACCCCTTCTGCGGCAGCGGCACCCTGCTGATCGAAGCCGCGCAGAAGGCCATGAACATTGCCCCGGGTCTGAAACGCCGCTTTGCCGCCGAGCGCTACAGCTTTGTGCCCGCTGCCCTGTGGGCAGAGCAGCGCCAGAAGGCACTGGCAGAGTCCAAGCTGGACGTGGGCTTTGAAGCTTACGGCTACGATATCGACCCCGCCGCCGTGGCACAGGCCAACGCCAACGCCAAGCTGGCGGGTGTGGAGAACCGCTGCCACTTTGAGGTGGCGGATGTTGCCACCTTTGCCGCAAAGCCGGAGGCCATCGTGCTGACGAACCCTCCCTACGGCGAGCGTCTGGGCACCATTGAGGGCGCTGCCAAGCTGGCACGCACGCTGGGACAGCAGATGGAAGCCAGCCCCTGCGCCGGGCTGTACGCCATTACCGCCGATATGGATTTTGAGCTGCACTACGGCAAGCGCGCCAACAAGCGCCGCAAGATGTACAACGGCATGATCCCCTGCCAGCTGTATATGTACTATAACGCCCCCAAGACCGAAAAGATGGCAAAGCCCATGCCCAAATCCGGCTTTGACGGCAAGCGCACCCATTTTGAAAAGAAGTAAGGGCATTTGACCGCCCGCCCGGCAGACATTGCACCGGAAAAGTGTGTCTTTTTCCGGGAAAATCCGACACAAACACCCACAGCCCGTCTTTTGCAGAAAAGAAACGGTCTGCGGGCGTTTTTTTGTTGGAGAAAACGATTTCACAAAATTCGGCATAATGACAAATTACGGCAGTTTTTGCATCCGGCAGTTGCGTTGCCGAACAAAAAGGATTATACTAACCTTATTGACCGCAGGATACAAAAACTGTACAGAAAGGATGGCTGACTTATATGAAGGGACGGATGCGGCCCTATCTGCCGGAACTGACGATCCGGGATTACAACACCTATATGCGTTATCTCCGCGGGGTGCGGCGGCAGATGTATAAGTCTTACGGCTTCTACGCCTGCCATCTGCTGCGCACCAACGGGGTGCTGTTTGCCATCCTGTCCGACAGTCTGGCGGGGCGTATGCCCACCTGCAAACGGCAGCGGGTGCCCGGCACACCGTTCCGGCGCAGCATGATGTGCCAGACGCTGGGCATCCGGCAGGCGGCGCAGACGGAGATCCTGATGGGCTGGCATAATCTGCAGGACCGCAAGTACAGCGAGCTGCGCCCGGTCAAGCGCTTGCGCCGCGCAGCGGACAAGCTGCTGCTGCGCCGCGCCTACGAGAAAGCGCGGCAGGAAAACCCGGCACTGGAGCGGCTGTTTGCGCAGGAGCGGGAGCAGGCGGTGGTGCAGATGAACCTGAGCGCCAAAAACTACGCCCTTGCCGCCGAGCCTATGAGCAACATCTACGGCGCTTTGTACTCCACGCTGGCTACGGACGACCACAACCAGCGCAAGAGTATGCGGTATATCGGCAGCTGCATCGGACGCATCTTCTATCTGCTGGACAAGGCCGAGCGTTTTGAGACCGACCGCCGCAATGGCCGCTATAACGTGTTCGTGGTCAACGAGCTCAACGGGCAGGCTGCTGCCATAGAGAACGCCCGGCGGCAGGCGCTGGCTGCGGTCAACGACCTGATGCGGGCATACAAGATGCTGGATCTCAAACTGAACGATACCCTGCTGAACAATATTATGATCTTAGGTCTGCAGCACGCGGTCTACCCGCTGGAGCAGGATGTAGATACCGAAAAGTGGGAGATCCCATGAAGAAGCGAAAAAGCAAAAGCTGGTCCATGGCCTATTGCGGCATGGCGGCGGCACTGTGCGTGGCACTGATGCTGCTGGGCACCATCATCCCCATAGCCATGTTCATCGCACCGGCGGTGGCAAGCTTTCTCATTGCAACGGTGTGCATGGAGTGCGGCATCACCATGGCGTGGACGGCCTACGCCGCCGTCAGCCTGCTGGGGCTGCTCTTTGTGCCGGATAAGGAGATCGCTTTGATCTTCACCGTGCTGCTGGGCTATTACCCGCTGGTAAAGCCCCGGTTTGACCGCATCCGTCCCCGGGCATTGCAGCTGGTGTGCAAGCTGCTGCTGTGCAACGGGGCGGTGCTGGCCATGTACGGCCTGCTGCTGGTGCTGGTGCCGGCGGGCAGCATTTCGCAGGAGCTGCGCACCACTGCGCTGGCAATGACCCTGCTCACACTGGCTATGGGCAACGTGGCGTTTGCCCTTTACGACCGTGCACTGTGCAATCTGCTGCTGCTGTATAAGCTGAAGTGGCAGCCCAAGCTGCATAAAATGCTGGGAATGCATTGAGCAAACAACTTTGAAAGAAGGAATGTGTACCGCAAGCTGACGCAAAGCGCCGGGCCACACGGGTGACAGCCGTGAGGGTGACGAGGAGAGGGATCATCGAAAGATTCGGCGGATGTTTCTCCGGCTGAGGGCTATACCAGCCGCAGAACAGGGCAAAAACCGGCAGCAATACCGGAACAGAACCCTGCAAAGAAAGCCATACAAGAACATAGACTTTGATAGAGGAAACTGACTGTGCAGCAGCGCATTTCGGCGCGCCGCAGTCGGTCTGGAGGTATTTTGTATGTGTGGCATTGTAGGTTATGTCGGGATGCGCAGCGCCCAGCAGGTGCTGCTGGACGGTTTGGAAAAGCTGGAGTACCGCGGGTACGATTCTGCCGGTGTGGCGCTTACCCAGCGGGACGGCATCCGCGTGGTCAAAAGCAAGGGGCGGCTCTCCACCCTGCGCAGCAAACTGGAAGAGCTGGCGATGCCCCAGAGCGGCTGCGGCATCGGTCATACCCGCTGGGCGACCCACGGCGAGCCCAGCGATGTGAACAGCCACCCGCACTCCACGCCCCGGGTCAGCATCGTGCACAACGGCATTATTGAAAACTACGGCGCTTTGAAGGAGCGCCTTGTCGCCAAAGGCTACACCTTTACCAGCGAGACCGACACCGAGGTGCTGGTAAAGCTCATCGACAGCTGCTATCAGGGCGAGCCGCTGCAGGCTTTGCAGGCTGCGCTTGCCAAGGTGCGGGGCAGCTACGCGCTGGCGGTTCTGTTCAAGGACTACCCGGACACCATCTTTGCGGTCAAGCGGGAAAGCCCGCTCATCGTGGGCTGGGGCGAGGGCGAAAACTTTGTGGCATCGGATATCCCGGCGCTGCTCAAGTACACCCGCAGCTACAGCGTGCTGGAAGAAGGGGATATGGCGGTGTGCACGGCACAGGGCATCCGCTTCTATAACGAGTTCGGCGAGACGGTGGAGCGCGAAAAGCTGACCGCAGACTGGGACATGGAAGCAGCCGAAAAGGGCGGCTACCCCCACTTTATGCTCAAGGAGATCAACGAGCAGCCCGCCGCCATCACGGCAACGGTCAGCCCCCGGGTGGAGAACGGTCTGCCGGAGCTGCGTATCCCGGAACTGACGGACGAAAAGCTGCGCAGCATCGGCACAGTGCATCTGGTGGGCTGCGGCACAGCCATGCACGCCGGTATGGTGGGCAAGACCGCCATCGAAGCGCTGGCGCGGGTGCCTGCAGAGGTGGATATCGCCAGCGAGTTCCGCTACCGCGACCCCATCCTGAAGCCGGAGGATCTGGTCATCATCATCAGCCAGTCCGGCGAGACCAGCGATACGCTGGCTGCCCTCAAGCTGGCTAAGAGCCGGGGCGTGCCGGTGCTTGCCATCGTGAACGTGGTGGGCAGCAGCATCGCCCGGGCGGCGGATTACGTCATGTACACCTACGCCGGGCCCGAGATCGCGGTGGCGTCCACCAAGGCCTATATGGTGCAGCTGTGCGTGCTGTACCTGTTTGCCCTGCGCTTGGCCTACGCGCGCGGGCAGCTGACCGAGGAAAAGACCAAATACTACACCGCCCAGCTGCTGCACGCATCCGAGGTCATCAAGCCCCGCCTTGCGGACTGCGAGCAGATCAAGTACCTTGCCAGCCGCTATGTGAACACCCAGAGCTGCTTTTTCATCGGGCGTGGGTTCGACTACGCCCTTTCGCTGGAGGGCAGCCTGAAGCTGAAGGAGATCAGCTATGTGCACTCGGATGCCTACGCGGCAGGCGAGCTGAAGCACGGCACCATCAGCCTGATCACGGACGGCGTGCCGGTCATCGCGCTGGCGACCCAGAAAAACGTCTACGAAAAGACCATCTCCAACGCCAAGGAGACCCGCAGCCGTGGCGCACGGGTGCTGCTGTTCACCACAAAGGACGCGGAAGTGCCGGAGGGCGTTGCCACCGAGGTCATCCGTCTGGACGAGTACGACGACATCCTGATGCCGCTGCAGCTCATCGTGCCCTTGCAGCTGTTCGCCTACTACATGGCGGTGCTGCGCGGCTGCGACGTGGATAAGCCCCGCAACCTTGCCAAGAGCGTAACGGTGGAGTAACAGGGGAGAATAGAGCACAAAACCGCCCGCTGCACGAAATGGTGTGCAGCGGGCGGCTTGTTATATGCGGGAAGAGCAGGGGCGCTTACCAGAACCAGTAGCGTTTCTTGAACGCGATGTAGACCACGGCGATCAGGATCACAACCACGCCGCCGGCGATGAAGAAGGACCAGTTGATATTGCCGAACCGCAGGTTCTGGTTGGTCAGCAGGTAGCGGCCGGCAGTGTCGGCGGTGATCACGCCGTCCTTGTAGCTGTTCAGGTACTGCCACTTGTTGCTGATGGTGTTGTACAAGTATAGGCGGGAGTAGGTGCTCACATCCAGCTCCAGCTGCACCGCGCAGGGAAGGGCACGGCCATTGTCCAGCTCAAACTCCAGCCCCTCTTCACTCTCGGTAAAGGTGATGGCGGTGTCGATCTCGCTGGTGGTGCTCTTTACGTTTTTGCCGGAAACGTTCATGGTGTAGCCGTCGCCCACCACGCACAGGGTCTTGCCGGTGGTGCGCAGGGCGTTCAGGATCTCGCCGGTCACGATGGGCACCTCAGACTGGTTGAACACCACCTGATCCTCCGTACTGTCCTGAATGGTCTGCACCACAGGGTCCAGCGGGATGGAGGTGCTGTCGTCCGGGGGATTGGTGCCGGCATTGCTGTTGTCGCTGCCGGAGGAAGCATCTGCCGAGCGGTTCACGATGATCGTGACCATGGCAGTGGCCTTGCCGTTGGAAATGGTAATGGAGGTAGAGCCGGTGCCCACCGCCGTGACCACGCCCGAGGGGCTGACCGTGGCAATGCTGCTGTTGCCGGACTTGAAGGTGAAGGACTGGGATGCACTGGCAGGGGTGGCTTTAGCCGTGATGGTGCGGGTGGCACCGGGCTTGAGCACGATGTAGTTGGTGCTGGGGGTGATCACCTGCCCGCTGTTGCTGGATGGAGTGCCGCTTGTGCCGGTGGAGTCTGTGGGCAGGGCAAGCACCGTAACGGTGGTGGTGGCCACCACCGAGCCGCAGGCAGCGGTAATGGTGGCAGTGCCGGGCGCTACGCCGGTCACGCGGCCAAAGCTGTTCACCGTGGCGATCTTCTCGTTAGAGGAGGTCAGGGTGACGGTGGCGTAGTTGGAAGCGGAACTGGGGCGCACCTGCAGCGAAGCCGACACCGAGTTGCCCACATAGATGGTGTTGGAGGAGAGGGAAAGATCCATCTCGGTCACGATCATGGAGGAGTCCATGGAGACCACGATGGTGTAGGCGCAGATCTGGTTGCCGGCGGCAGCGGTAATGGTGGCAGTGCCAACGCCCACAGCCTGCACCACGCCGCTGCTGCTTACGGTCAGCACGCTGCTGTCATCGGTCAAAAAGACCACAGAGTCGGTGCTGTAACTGGGCTTGACCACGGGGGACAGCTGCTGGGAAGCACCCAGCAGCATATTGGCAGAGTAGCTGCCGGTGGAAATGCTCTCGGCAGGGACATCCTTGGACCAGGGCAGTGAAACGCCGTTCTGCGCTTCAACAGGCAGGCCGGCGGCGGCAGCGCTCAGGGCGGTGCCGCATACCAGCACACCCAGCATCAGCACACAGGCGGTCAGTTTCTTTGCGGTTCGAATCATGTTGTTTGTACCTCTTTGGGGTGGTGTAAAAGGGGGCAGCCTGCCGTGCTGTGCAGTCCGCTTTTAGCGGAACAGCACGCCCAGTGCCTCCATGGCATACTCAAAATAGGTGACCTGATCGTATTCCACGCGGGCGGTCACGCTCATACCGTTGGCAAGATCCACCTTGTCGCCGCTGCGGCTCACCACATAGGTGGCATCGGGCTTGATGGTCATCTTGTAGTAGGAGGTGCTGCTGCTGGAGGTCACATCACTGTCAATGGAGGTGACGGTGCCGGTCAGCGTGCCGTAGGAATACTCCGACAGGCCGGTGATGGCGATCTTGCAGGGGTCGCCTACGTGCAGCAGGGGACGGTCGTTCACCGACACCATAGCCACGATCTCCAGATCGTCGTTCTCGCTGGCAATAGTAGCCATTGCAGAGCCAGCGCTCAGCACCATGCCCTCCTTGTAGGGGGTGTCCATGTGGATCACGCCGGAGGTGGGCGCATAGATGAAGTAATCGTTGGCGCCGGTGTTCAAAGAATCCATCTGCGCCTGCAGGTTGTCCACATTGACCTGTGCGCTGTTGATGCTCTGGGAGATGGACTGCATGGTGGAGTAGTATAGGGACTCCAGCTCACTCTGGTTCTGCTCCATCAAAGCCTTGATCTGGGTGTCGGAGTAGCCGGCAGCCTGATAGGTAGAAGCGTCAAAGGTCTTTTGTGCTACCTGACTTTTGTAGGTCTGGTACTGGTAGTAGTAGGGCTGATCCTCAGCGCTGGTCTCGTCGAAGTAGTTGGTGTCGTCCTGAATGCACTTGAGCAGCTTGTTGTACTGATCCAGCTGCTTCTGGTAGATATCCAGCTGGCTCTGCAGGGTGTCCTTCTGCATATCCAGATCCGTGCTCTTCAGCCGGGCGATCAGGTCGCCCTCGTTCACATAGCTGCCCTCCGAGACATACAGCTCGGTAATGGAGCCGGAGTAGCTGGACATGATGTAGGTCTTGTTGGCGGCCTGCACCACACCGCTGTTCTGGCTGACATAGATGCGGTTGGTCTGGGTGCTCCAGATCACCAGAAAGATCATGAACAGCCCGGTCAGAATGACAAAGGCGTACCCGTAAGGGGGCAGCTTTTTGTCCATCATGATCCGGCGGTCCTGCAGATCCGAAAGGTTCTGAATGGTCGTTGTCATAATTATTTGGTCTCCATAAACACGTCGATCACGCCGTCGTCCTCGTCCTGATTGACGTAGATGGTGTAGCTGTTGCCGCTAAGCTTGATGTCGTTTTCAAAAGCCAGGACTTGCAGCTTGGCGGTGGCCAGCTGGTTGAAGGCCAGAGGGCCGGTAAAGTGGGCGTACAAGCAGTTCTTTACCCGCAGCACAGCGTCCATGTGGTAGCCGGGCTCCATCTGGGTGATCATCTGGGTGGCCTGCTGCATCATGTACATGACGGGCATATGGTCCGGGCCGGTGCCTTCCACGATAGCCTGCACCAGCGGGCCGATGGGCTGTGCGCCGTTGCTCTTCATAAAGTTCTGCATCTGGGTCAGGATGACCGGCAGGTTTGCCAGCTCCTCGGGCTGCACAACGCGGGAGAGGACATTGGTCAGCTTGAGGGTCTTGTTTTCAGCAACTTTGATCTCGTTCATAGTAAATTACCCCTAATCCTGTTATTTTTTTTCAATGTAAGCCGGAACAAAAAGGTGCCCGGAAGCGTCTGCCTCCGGGCACACCATAACGAGGCATTCTTCGGTTTCCCGCCGGGCGGGAAAAAAGCTTATGCTGCATCCGGGCAAAAGCTGCGGATGCGGTCAGTAGGTGATGGACTCGCCGTCGTCGTCCTCTTCCACCACAGCGGCAGACACCTGCGGAGCAGGCTCGGCTTTGCGCTTGCGGAAGATGCCCTGCTGCATATTCCACAGCTCGGCATAGCGGCCATCCTTTGCCATCAGTTCCTCATGGTTGCCGCGCTCCACGATCTTGCCATGATCCATCACAAGGATCAGGTCGCAGTCACGGATGGTGGAAAGGCGGTGCGCCACGATCAGCATGGAGCGGTCTGCCAGCTGCTCGTAGATCATGTTGAAGATCAGCGTCTCGGTGGCAAAGTCCAGATTACTGGTGGACTCGTCCAGAATGTAAAGGTTGGAGTCCTTCAGGAAGGCACGCGCCAGTGCGATGCGCTGCTTCTCACCGCCGGACAGGCCGTTGCCGGCTTCCTCCAGATAGGTGTTGTACTGCAGCGGCAGGTGGCGGATGAACTCGTGGGCGTCAGCCTTCCTGGCAGCTTCCTTCACCTCGTCCAGCGTAGCGTCCATGCGGGAGATGCGGATGTTGTCGTAGATGGTCTTGCTGAACAGTTCAACATTCTGGGGCACATAGGCGATGGCGCGGCGCACCGAGTGGCTGCTGTACTCCGCCAGATTCACGCCGTTCACATCGATCTCGCCGTCCTCGGGGTCGTAGTACTTCAGCAGCAGCTTGGTAATGGTGGATTTGCCGCTGCCGCTGCTGCCCACCAGCGCCACCTTTTTGCCGGCGGGGATGGTAAAGCTGACATGATCCAGTGCCGGGGCACGGTTGCCGTAGCGGAAGGTGACGTCCTTGAACTCGATGTCGCCCTCCACCTTTTCCATCTCGCTCTGCTCCATACCCTCGGCAGTCTCGTTCTCAGCGGGGTAGTCCATGATCTCGGTCAGACGCTTCATGGAGATGCTGGCTTCCTGGATCTGCATCTGCAGGCCGATCAGGTTGCTCAGGGGGGAGGTAAAGTAGCCGGACAGGGTGCTGAATGCCATAAAGCCGCCCAGCGTCATCTCGCCGTTCAGCACCTGACTGATGCCCACATAGGTGGTCAGCATACTGAAGCCGGTGGAGATGAAGGAGGAGATCAGACCCTGCGTGGTGCTGATGCGGCTGGAGCGCAGGCTGATCTTCAGGCTCTTCATGTACTCGCGTTCCAGATTATCCAGCTCGGTCTGCTCGTTGGCGTTGCACTTGACGGTCTCGATGCCGCGCAGGCTCTCGATCATCTGGCTGTTCAGCGCTGCAGACTGTGCCATGCTCTCTTCGTTGATCCGCTTATAGGGCTGCTTGTACACCAGCACCAGCAGGATGCTGACCAGTGCCATGAACAGCGAGATGGAGAACAGCATGGCGTTCATGCGGAACAGGATGATGCCGGTGATGACTGCCATGGAGATATCCATCACAAGGCTCAGCGCAATGCTGGTAAAGATGGATTTGATGGTGTCAGCGTCCGAGTAACGGGTGGTGATATCACCGGTCTTGCGGGTGGCAAAGAACTTCATGGGCAGGTTGAAGATGTGCCCGAAGTAGCCCAGCATCAGCGGGATATCGATCTTGATGGACAGATGGATCAGCACCCACTGGCGCACAAAGCCGATCAGCGTGCTGGTGATGCTGACCACGCTGAACACCAGGATCAGGGTGACCAAAAGGTTATTCAGCCCGTAGGGCAGCACCTCGTCCATCAGGATCTTATTGAACATGGAGGACGCGATGCCCAGAATGGTGGTGATCACCGAGCTGAGGATGGCGTAGAAGAACAGCTTTTTCTGGGGCAGAAGCAGGTCGATATACCGCTTCATCATGCCGTACTTGCCGCTCTTGCCGTCCTTACCGTCCTTGCCGTCTTTACCGTCCCTGCTGCCAAGCTTGCCGCCCTTGAACTCGGAGGTGGGGTTCAGCAGCAGCAGCACGCCGGTAAAGTTCTTGTAGAACTCGTCCAGACTGATCTTTTTCAGCTCCGTGCCGGGGTCGCCGATGATGACGTAATCCTTGCACTTATGCTTTTTGCCCTTTTTCTCTTCTTCCTTGCGGGTCTCGGCGTCCTGCAGCATATGCTTGCGGCGCGCGCCTTCGTCCTTGATGGTGGTCTTTTTGAACACCACAACAAAGTGGGCCAGACCCTGATCGGTGATCACCTGTGCAATGCAGGGAAGCGAGAAGTCGCTCAGGAAGTTTTCGCGGTCCACGCGGACTGCGGCGGTGGTAAAGCCAAGTTCATTGGCGGCTTTTTGCAGGCCGACAAGGTTAGTGCCTTTCAGGTCGGTACCCATCATATCCCGCAGGCGGGTGATGGTCACTTCCTTTTTGTAGTGCAGGCACACCATGGCCAGACAGGCAGCCGCACAGTCGGTGGTATCGTGCTGCCGGACGTAGGTATAACGCATAGATGTTTCCTTTTATTCTACAGATTTATTCAAACGACACAAAGCCGCCCTGCCGCCCGTGCTTGCCGCACAGAGCCGCCGGCCTGCCTGCTGATTTGACCAACGAAAAAACTGCGCTCCTGCACGGCAGCTTTCTGACCGGGGGAGCGCCTGTCTGCGGATGCGGGAAAGCCATGCAGCTTTTCTACATCTATAAACTTATAAAAGTATACCACATCCACTAGTGTTCTTCAAGGCGATATTTTTTAAGAACCGTTAAGAATGCGTGAAAAAAAGATACAGAAAAACAAAAAAGCGATGGAAAAATATCCATCGCTTTGCTGGCGCCTCTTGCCTGACTCGAACAGGCGACACCCTGATTAACAGTCAGGTGCTCTAACCGACTGAGCTAAAGAGGCATAACAGTGACTGCGAAAAACATTATACCGCAGTCACCGCACTTTTGCAAGCCTTTTTTGCAAAAATTCGGAAATCAATTTTCCTTTGAAGGCGTCCCCTTGAGGAAAGACTTCCCCCGCTCCGGGGGAAGATGTCACCGCAGGTGACAAAAGGGGGAATCTGTCAAAGCCGACAGGCTTTGACTGAGGGGGTAAGCAGCAGAACCCCTTCCGTCTGCTCCCTTTGGTCGCAGCCACCTTCCCCAAGGGGACGGCTTTTCGCGGTGGCGGTAAACCTTGCGGCAGTGCCTTAAGGCGCCCCCTTGGGGGAATCTGGCAAAGCCGACAGGCTTTGACTGAGGGGGTACCGGGCACAAAAAAGCAGCGCAGAAACGCCCGTGGGTGCTTCTGCGCCGCTATGATAAGTTGAAATTACTTCAGCTTGCTCTTGGCCTTCATGCGCTGGTCGTGGTTCAGGATCTGCTTGCGGATGCGCAGATTCTCCGGGGTGACCTCCAGCAGCTCGTCCTGTGCCAGGAACTCCAGACAGCCCTCCAGACTCAGCTTGCTGACCGGGATCAGGCGCAGCGCGTCGTCAGAGCCGGAAGAGCGGGTGTTGGTCAGGTGCTTGGTCTTGCAGACGTTCACGTCCACATCCTCGCCGGAAGCGGTGTAGCCGATGACCATGCCCTCGTACACCTTCTCGCCAGCACCGATAAGCAGAGTGCCGCGCTGCTGGGCGTTGTACAGACCGTAGGTAACGGCGTCGCCGGTCTCAAAGCTGACCAGAGAGCCGGTGGAGCGGTTGGCGATCATGCCAGCCCACACATCGTAGCCGTCAAAGATCTGGTTGATGATGCCCTCGCCGTGGGTATCGGTCAGGAACTGGTTGCGGTAGCCGAACAGGCCGCGGCTGGGCATACGGAACTCCAGACGGACACGGTCGGTGCCCAGAGACTCGATCTGCTGCAGCAGAGCCTTGCGCTGACCCAGACCGGTCATAACAGCACCCTGATACTGGGTGGGCACGTCGATGACAACGTGCTCCATGGGCTCGTAGGTCTTGCCGTCGATGACCTTGGTCAGAACGTGCGGGGGAGATACCTGCAGCTCGTAGCCTTCACGGCGCATGGTCTCGATGAGGATGGACAGGTGCATCTCACCACGGCCCATGACACGGAAGGAATCAGTGGTGGCGGAGTCCTCCACCTTCAGGGCCACGTCCTTCAGTAGTTCCTTCTGCAGACGGTCGCGGATCTGACGGCTGGTGACGTACTTGCCCTCGCGGCCAGCCAGCGGGCTGTCGTTGACCGAGAAGGTCATCTCCACGGTGGGGTCGTTGATCTTGACGAAGGGCAGCGGCTCGATCTGAGCGGGGCTGCACAGGGTGTTGCCGATGGTCACATCCGGCAGGCCGGAGAAGGCCACGATATCGCCTGCGGTGATGTTATCGCAGGGCTGACGGCCGTTTGCCTGGAAGTCGTACAGCTTGGTCAGACGGCCGCGCATCTTCAGGTCGGGGTTGTGCCAGTCGCAGACGACCACTTCCTCGCCCACCTTGGCAACACCGTTCTGGATACGGCCGATGCCGATACGGCCCACGAACTCGTTGTAGTCCACAGAGGAGACCAGCATCTGGAAGGGAGCCTCAGGGTCGCCCTCCGGCGGCTTGATGGTGCTCAGCAGGGTGTCGAACAGGGGGATCAGGTCGGTGCCCGGCACATCCGGGTCCAAGCTGGCGGTGCCGTCACGGCCGCAGCAGAACAGCATGGGGCACTCCAGCTGCTCGTCGGTAGCGCCCAGATCCATCAGCAGGTACAGCACCTCGTCGATGACTTCCTTGATGCGGGCATCGGGACGGTCGATCTTGTTGATAGCCACCACAAGGCTCAGGTTCTGCTGCAGAGCCTTCTGCAGCACAAAGCGGGTCTGGGGCATACAGCCCTCGGCAGCGTCCACCAGCAGCAGCACGCCGTTGACCATCTTCAGCACGCGCTCCACCTCGCCGCCAAAGTCGGCGTGGCCCGGGGTGTCGACGATGTTGATCTTGACGCCCTTGTAGGTGCAGGAGCAGTTCTTAGCCAGAATGGTGATGCCGCGCTCACGCTCGATATCGCCGCTGTCCATCACGCGCTCGGCCACGGCCTGATTGTCGCGGAAAGCGCCGCTCTGACGCAGCAGGGCATCCACCAGCGTGGTCTTGCCGTGGTCAACGTGAGCGATAATGGCAACGTTGCGCAAATCGTTACGAACCATAAATTTCTACCTCTCTATTTGAAAAGACTCATAAAATACGAACGAACGTCATACAAACCTAAGTTTATAACAGAACAGGGTGGTTTGTCAAGATTGTATAAAAATTTTTTCTGCAATTCAGCATTATGCCCGCAAACTTTCCGCAGATTTGTGCGGCGTGTACCTTAAAAATATGCTATACTAAAAACACAAAACGAACCGGAGGTGTTCTGCATTGAAGCTTACGTTTTTAGGCGCGAACCACGAGGTGACCGGCAGCTGCACCATGCTGGAAGCGGCAGGGCAGCGATTTCTCATCGACTACGGCATGGAGCAGGGCAAAAATGTGTACGAGAACCAGCCCCTGCCCGTAGCCCCCGGCGAGATCGACTTTGTGCTCATCACCCATGCCCATATCGACCATACCGGCCTTTTGCCGCTGCTGGCGCACAACGGCTTCCGGGGCAGGATCTACGCCACCATCCCCACCGTGGAGCTGTGCGGCATCATGCTGCGGGACTCGGCGCATATTCAGGAGTTTGAAGCCGAGTGGAAAAACCGCAAGGGCAAGCGCTCCGGCGCAGAGCCGGTAGAGCCCATGTACACCGTGCAGGACGCCGAAGCCGCCTGCCGCCTGTTCCGGGGCGTGGAGTACGACAAGCGCATCCAGCTTGCCCCGGGCATCGAAGCACGCTTTGTGGACGTGGGACACCTGTTGGGCTCTGCCAGCATCGAGCTGTGGATCACCGAGGGCAGCACCACCACAAAGCTGGTGTTCTCCGGCGATATCGGCAATCTGGAGCAGCCCATCATCAAAGACCCCACCTATATCCAGCAGGCGGACTATGTGTTCATGGAGTCCACCTACGGCGACCGCAACCACGACCCCCGGCCGGACTATGTGGCAGAGCTGGCAAAAATTTTGCAGCGCACCTTTGACCGGGGCGGCAACGTGGTAGTGCCCAGCTTTGCGGTGGGACGCACGCAGGAGATGCTGTATTTTTTGCGGGAGATCAAGGAAAAAGGGCTGGTCAAAGGGCACGGCAACTTCCCGGTCTACATCGACAGCCCGCTGGCCACCGAAGCCACCCGCATCTTCCGGGATACAGACCCCGGCTGCTTTGACGCCCAGACCCGCGCTTTGCTGGAAAAGGGCATCGACCCCATCAACGTGCCGGGGCTGCGCATCAGTGTGACCAGCGAGGACTCCCGCATGATCAACACCGACCGCACGCCCAAGGTCATCCTGTCCGCCAGCGGAATGTGCGAAGCCGGACGCATCCGCCACCACCTCAAGCACAACCTGTGGCGGCCGGAATGCACGATCCTGTTCGTGGGCTTTCAGGCGGTGGGCACTTTGGGACGCACCCTCATCGAGGGGGTGGACTTGGTCAAGCTGTTCGGCGAGCCCATCGAGGTGAAGGCAGAGATCTGCCAGCTGACCGGAATGTCCGGCCACGCCGATAAAGACGGCTTGCTGCGCTGGGTGAACGCCTTTACAGAAAAGCCCCGGCGGGTGTTCGTGGTCCACGGCGAGGACGAGGTGGAGAACCGCTTTGTGGACACCCTGACCGAACAGGGCTTTACCGCCTGTGCGCCCTACAACGGTGCGCAGTGGGCGATCGGTGCCGAGGGCGCAGTCTGCCTGCAGGAGGGCACGAAAGTCCGCGTGGAGCAGAGGACAGGCGAGGGTGCAAACCGCGCCGCTACCGTGTTCCAGCGGCTGGTCAGCGCCGGTAAGCGCCTGCTGCGGGTCATCGAGCACAACGAGGGCGGCGCAAATAAGGATCTGGCAAGATTTGCCGACCAGATCAACGCCCTGTGTGACAAATGGGACAGGTAATGCGGCAGTCTTTTGCGGCAGAGCAGCCCCGGGAAAAACGCAGCTGCGTCAAAAGCTTCCGGGTGCGCTGCGCCGCTGAAAAAAGAGAAGAGTTTTTTGTAAAAAACCGTTGACAAGCGCCCCTCCGGCTGGTATAATAACCCATGTCGTCAGGCAACAGGCCAGACATCTGGGGGTTTAGCTCAGCTGGGAGAGCGCTTGCATGGCATGCAAGAGGTCACCGGTTCGATCCCGGTAATCTCCACCAGAACAAAAAGCACCGCACAGGAATGTGCGGTGCTTTTCTTTTTACACAGACACAGCAAAAGGCGGGAGCATCCCACAAAAGGAAAGCCACCACTTTCACGGTTGCAGACCCTAAATTCATGCTGGACATTTGCGCAAAATTATGGTATAATGCATTCTGCAATTGCGGGTATAGTACATCGGCTAGTATATCAGCCTTCCAAGCTGAGGAGGTGGGTTCGATTCCCATTACCCGCTCCACAAGACCTGAACCTTGAATGGTTCGGGTCTTTTCTTTTTGCTGCTCCGGCAGAGGGGCGTTAAATGATAAAGTGACAGTTTATTCACGCTGCATCGCGCAGAATGCAGCTTTATCAGCGTGATAAACAGACAGCGGAGGATCAAGTGAAGTCACTTTATCAGCGGCATCACTTTATCAAACGGAGTAACAGACAAATAACAACATAGCTAAATCATTATTTGGTCACTTTATCCTCTCTTTCACCCTGTGAGGGGGAGACGCGAGAACCAGCCGCGGATGCCGTCTTTCTGGTTCAGCTGAAACTTTTCGATCTCGCCGGATTTCACCAGTGCACCGTAAGCGCGGTTGTATGTGCCTTGGCTGCATCCGATCTCACGCGTGACAGCGCTGCGCAGTTCGTTGCTTGCCATGCTGCCCAGCCGGCACTCTGCCAGCGTATTCAGGATGGCGGCGGCGGTGTCGTCCTTGGTCTGTGCCGTGCGGAAACGCTTTTCCTCGATAAAGTCTGCGTCCTTTTTGTCGGTGTAGCCATCGAACACGGCGCGGGCGGTGGGGATGCCCTCCACGGCGGTGTCCTCGATGTGCAGCAGCACGGTCTGCTGCGGGGCGCAGTAGCTGGATTTTTCGTGAGAAAGGTAAGTCTTGCCGTCATTTTTGCTGCGTCCCATCATAAGCACGCTGCGGGCGATATCCCAGATATCGGAGGAATCCGCCAGACGGGCACGGCCGGAAACGCCCTGTTTTTTGTTGCTGTGCATGGAGATCAGCGCGGCGCAGTTCTGCCGCTTGCTGATGCCGCGCAGGGGCACGATGGCGCTGCGCATCTGGTTGCGGCTGCCCATCTCCACATCTGCGGGCAGAAAGCTTTGCAGCGGGTCGATGATCAGCAAAGCCGGGTCGAACTTTGCCGCATACTCCGCAAGCGCGGCGTCCTTGATGGTCAAGATCTTGCCCGCCCGGTCGAAATACTCATCGCTGGACAGGACAAAAATTTTGCTCACGTCCGCACCGGCGGCGATGTAGCGGGCTTTCAGCACCTTGCCGGGGTCGTCCTCGCCGGTCAGCACCAGCACATTGCCGGTCTTGGGCGGCGGTACGGGGAAAAAGCCAGAGGTCTTGCCGGTGGTCACATAGGCGATCAGCTGCGCCTGCCAGATGCCTTTGCCTGTGCCGCCGTCTGCGCCCAGCAGGGAAACTTCTCCCAGCGGGAGCAGCCCGGGCACGAGCCACTGCACCGCCTGCGTCTGCACGTCCCCCATGCAGCCCGGCGCGGGCTTTTTGCCGAAATGCTTGTCGTGCCAGCTGTCCGCTGAATCATAGAACGCCACCGGGTCCTCTGCGGCGCGCTTGGTGCACCCGGCACGCCATGTGTCGAACTGTCTCCAGCTGATGCCTGTGCCCGGCGCGGTCACCTGACTTTCAAGGTACTCCAGCCGTTCTATCTGCTCGTCCGGCTCTCTGCCGATAAAAACCAGCAGATAGGTGTAATCGTTCAGCAGCTCAGAGACAGGGGTCTGGTTCAGATACACCAGAAAGGGCTGCAGCTTCTTTTTTGCGTATTCGTCCAGGATACTTATCACCTCATTTCAGACCAGTATTGGTCTATTTGCTTCAGTATAGCAGACATTGTTTGGTCTGTCAAGAGATAATTTTTGGTCTGGACATTTGGCGGGATTCTTGCTATAGTAAAGGGGGAGGTGGTTTGATGACGATCGGAGAGCGCATATACTACTGCCGCATTGAAAATAAGATGACCCAGAAGCAGCTGGCGGAAAAGGCCGGCATGGCAGATTCTGCCATCAGAAAGTATGAATCCGGGCGGGTCACGCCGAAATTTGATACGCTGAACCGCATTGCCGCCGCACTTGACGTGCCATGGACGACCCTTTACCCGGACGGGGAAACCCTGCCCGGGACGGAAAAGCCCACCCCGGAGCAGACGGCAGAGCCTGCCCCGCAGAGCCGGATATTCAGCGAGCAGATGCTGCAAGACCTTGCCGCGCTGAACGCAAAGGGGCAGGAGGAAGCGGCAAAGCGGGTGCATGAGCTGACCTTTTTGCCGGAGTACCAGAAAGACCCTGCGGAGCGATAAAAGCCCGCCGGGCAGCCATCTTGCCAACCGGCGGCGGAAATGCTACAATAGAGCCATAAAACGCTGAAAGGGGAACGCTGCTATGGAATTCCGCGATAAACCAATGGAGAACCTTATCCGCCTGCAGGAGAAGGATATCTGCAAAAACATCAACGCCCTGCTGCTGGAGGGCGAGCAGATCGTGGGTGCGTACAAGACGGTGCGCGATCAGGTGGTGTTCACCAGCCACCGCATCATCATGGTGGATATGCAGGGGGTCACGGGCACGCGGCAGCAGATCTTTGTGCTGCCTTACCGCAAGGTGCTGCACTACGGCATCCAGACGGCGGGCTTTGGCGACCCGCTGCAGGCGTCCCAGCTGACGGTCTGCTTTGCGGACGGCCACGAAGCCAAGTTCGGCTTTGTCGGGCAGAAAGACCTGTTTCAGGTGGCAAACGCCATCAGCGCCCGCATTTTGTAAGAGAAACTGAAAACAAAAGCCGCTGCACAAAGGGTTGTGCGGCGGCTTCTTTTTTTGAGACCACATCTGTGAAAAAACGGTTCAGAAGTGCCCGCAGGCACTTCTGAACCATCAATTTATAGCAGTTTGCGTTTTTAATGCACAAGCAACATCCGCAAACTGCATATCGCAAAGATGCCGTTTTGATTGGCACTATTTTTGAAAATTGCGATAAAATAGTTTTGCAGCGTTGCACCAAAGATTTATGCGTGCGCCGTTTTGCGCACCAGCTGCCGGTGCATCAGCGCCATCAGCACCAGAACTGCCAGCAGATAGAAGGGGAACAGCGCCGGGGTGATGTTATTGGCAAGCAGGCCGAACAGCGGCGGCATGACCAGATTGCCCACATAGGCGCTGCTCATCTGGATGCCGATGACGGCCTGAGAATTTTGTGCGCCGAAATGCGCCGGGGTGGAGTGGATGACGCTGGGGTAGATGGGCGCACAGCCCAGCCCCACCAGCACAAGCCCGGCAAGCGCAAAGACCTGCGCACCGGGCAGCAGCAGGGCGGCAACGCCAACGCCCAGTACCGCAAACCCCAGACGGATCATCTGGTCATCGCTCAGTTTTAAGGTCAGAAAGCCGCAGACGCCCCGCCCCACCGTGATGCCGATGTAGAACAGGCTGGCAAAGCTGGCAGCCGTCTGGGCGGGAACCTGCCGCACAAGGGTCAGGTAGCTGCTTGCCCAAAGCCCGGCGGTGGTCTCCAGTGCGCAGTAGCAGAAGAAGCAGAGCATCACTTCCTTTGCACCCGGCAGCGTGAACACCTGCGGCAGGGTCAGCGCCTTGGGCGCGGTGCCGTCCGGGGCGGCATCGGGACTCTTGTGCCACAGGGGCAGGCTGCAAAAAAGCACGGCAGTCAGTGCGATCTGGAACAGGGCGATGTACCGGTAGCCGCTGTTCCAGCCCAGCCCGCCGGAAAGCGCCGCGCCCATCACCACAGGGCCGATGGTGGTGCCTACGCCCCACATACAGTGCAGCCAGCTCATGTGGCGGCTCTGGTAATGCAGGGCAACATAGTTATTCAGCGCGGCATCCACGCTGCCCGCGCCCAAGCCGTAGGGGATGGCCCACAGGCAGAGCATCCAGAATCGGCCGGAGATGGAAAATCCGAACAGCGCCGCAGCGGTCATGCCCACGCTGAGGGCGGTCACCCTGCCAGTGCCCAGCGCCCGGGTGAGCCGGTCGCTGTTCAGGCTGGAAACGATGGTGCCCAGCGAGATGATCATGGACAGGATGCCCGCGTAGGAGAAGGGGACGCCCAGCTGAGGGTACATGGTGGGCCATGCGGACCCCAGCAGGGAATCCGGCAGGCCAAGGCTGATAAAGGCTAAGTAAATAATGGGCAGCAAAAGCTGTGTCATAGGAAGCGTTCCTCCACAGATGATTTGATGGCGTGCTCCGCAGTGTATGCGGGTGCGCTATAAGAATAACATGACCGAACGGGAAATCATAGGGCAAAAGCGCCTGCTTTTTACAATAAAACCGGCGCACTTTGATTTGACCCGTGAAAATGCGTTTGCCGCGGCCTATAGGCCGCGGCAAACATGAAATAGAAATAGACTTCCGCTTTTAGTGTTCGCTGTTCTTTTCCAGATACACGGTGGTGGAGGGGAAGGCGAAGTCCACGCCGTTTTTCTGCATCACGTCCATCAGGTCGAGATTTAAGTCGTTCTGCATCTGCAAAAAGCGGGTCATGTCGGCGGTGCGCAGGTAGGCGGACACCAGCAGGTCGATGCTGGAAGCGCCGAAGCCGCTCAGCTTGACCAGCACCGAGTCCTCGTAGGTGTAGGGGCTGGCCTTGAGCATGGCGGTCAGGTCTGCCATCAGCTGCTCCAGCTGAGGACGGGAGGTATCGTAGGTGACCCCGAGGGTGAAGCGGTACAGCCGCTTGTTGCGCAAGGTGCCGTTGTTGACGGTGGCAGAGCTGACCGTGCTGTTGGTCAGGATGTACACCGAGTTATCCAGTGCGCGGACCTTGGTGGAGCGGAAGTTGATGTCCACCACCTCGCCGGAAACATCGCCCACGGTGATCCAGTCACCGATGGAAAAGGGCCGGTCCAGCAGGATGACCAGCCCGCTGAACAGATTTTTGGCGCTGTCCTGCGCCGCCAGAGAGATGGTCAGACCGACAAGACCCGCACTGGCTACGATGCTGCCCACCGGCAGGCCGGTCTCCTGTGCCATGGTCATAACGCCCAATACCACGATGAAAACTTTGTACAGCTTGTTCAGCAGGGTGGTCAGGGTGCGGTTGGCGCGCACCTCCTCGCCGCAGTTTGCCAGCAAAAGGTCGGTAAGGTCGGCGGCGGCGTACAGTCCCTGACACACAAAAAAGGTGGCGGCCAGCTCAAAGACTGTGAGCAGAAATTTGCTCACGCCGCTGATTGCCCACGGCAGGCTGGCAGCTGCGGCATAGATGAACGCCGCAAGGGTGAGCCGCTGCAGCGGCACGGCAAAGCTGCGCAGCAGAATGGGCGTACCCGCCAGCCGCCAGCTGCGGCGCAGCAGGGCAGGGCACACCCGGCGGGACAAAAGCTGCCGCGCCAGCCAGCCAAGCACCAGCAGCAGCGCCGCGCATACCACCCGGGCGGCAAAGGCTGCCCAGCCTTCCAGCAGCAGTGAGCCAAGCTCAAAACCAAGACCACGGATCGAGAAAATCATGGAAAACCTCCTGTGTTTTTTCACAACGCATATTATGATAGCATACTCTGCCGCCCAGGGCAAGGAAAGAACGGTGAAAACTATGGGAATCGGTTTTGCCGCTTACCCCAGCGCAAAAGCCTTCACCCCTTGGGGGGAAGGTGCTGAACGAAGTGAAGCGGATGAGGGGTGATTGTCCGCAAGCAGCAGCTAAAGGTGCGCCCTCATCAGTCACCTGCGGTGACAGCTTCCCCCGACCGGGGGAAGCCATCATTCGGAAATGTGATTAAAAAGGGGCTTGACAGCACCGCCCTGCCGCGCTATACTCTTGGTCAGAAAGTTCGTTTCAGGGCGGGGTGCAAATCCCCACTGGCGGTAAAGTCCGCGACCACCCGCAAGGGTGCTGACCCGGTGCAACTCCGGGACCAACGGTATAGTCCGGATGCAAGAAACGGCAGGCAAATTGCGTCTGTGCGCCCTGTTGCAGTTTTTTGGTTGCAGCAGGGCGTTTTTTGGTTTGTCTTTCCGGTTCGATCCAGCGCGAAAAGGGCTTTCCGAACAAATTTGAACGGGGCGTACACCCCGGGGAGGACAACTACCATGAAAAAGAATACCACCCACAACCTGACCGTTGCCGCCATGCTCAGTGCGGTCGCCTTTATCCTGATGTTCATCGAGTTCCCGCTGCCGATGCTCATCCCGTCCTTCGTCAAGATGGACTTCTCCGACCTGCCCGCCCTGCTGGGTGCCTTTGCACTGGGCCCGGTGTACGGCGTGGTCATCAGCTTTATGAAGAACCTGCTGCACATCATCATCAAGGGCACCTCCACCGCCTGCGTGGGCGAGCTGTGCAACTTTATGCTGGGCGCGGTGTTCTCCGCTGTGGCGGGCTTTGTCTACAAGCGCCATAAGAGCCGCAAGACCGCCATTCTGGGCGCCATCGCCGGTGCAGCCGCCATGGCGGTGTTCAGCGTGCCCTCCAACTACTTCATCACCTACCCGGCCTATGTGCAGTTCTACCATATGCCGCTGGAAGCCATTCTGGGGATGTATCAGGCTATCCTGCCCTCTGCCGACAGCCTGATCAAGTGCCTTGTGATCTTTAATATGCCCTTCACGCTGGTCAAGGGTCTGCTGGACGCCGTGCTGTGCCTGCTGATCTATAAGCCCCTGTCTCCCATCCTGCACGGCCGCAAGTAAGCTGCTGAAACAAGAGAGCCGGAAAGTCCGCGGACTTTCCGGCTCTTTCTGTTTGGAGGGGGAACCCTTGGACTTACCCCTTCCGTCTTGCCGCTTCGCGTCAAGCCACCTTCCCCAAGGGGACGGCTTATGGCTATGCCGTAAAGTTTCCCGTCTAGGCAAAGGCGTCCCCTTGGGGGAGCTGGCGCGTTAGCGCCTGAGGGGGTGTCACGGCTTGCGCCGTGACAGCTCCCTCGGAGATGGAGCCCTTGGCATAGCGATGATGTTTCCGGCTAAAGTGTAAAGTTTGCGGATGCGTCAGGTGTTTGCGGACATTCCAGCTCTCTTTCTTTAGAGGGCGAGGACGCTGACAAGGTGCTTTTTACGCCAGCGCGCCCTTATCCAGCCATCTGCCACGCGCCATGCGCAGCAAAAACAGTGCGCCGCGGGTGCAAAGTTCGCCGCACATGGCTGCCCATACGCCCACCAGCCCAAAGCGGGGAGCCAGCAGAACAGCCAAGGTCAGCCGCACGCCCCACATACTGATAAGGTTCAGCACAAAGCAGCCGGTGCTGTCGCCCGCGCCCTGCATGGAGCCGCTGGCCACGATGCTTGCCCCGAACATGGGCTCGGCAAAGGCTTCGATGCGCAGCACCCGTGCGCCCAGCGCAATAACGGCGGCGTCGGCGGTGAAGATGCCCATCAGCTGCGGGGCAAACACATACAGCCCCACGCCGGTAAGCGCCATGATGCCCATGCCCATGGCGGTGCACAGCCATGCAAAACGCTTTGCCATATCCCGGCGGTTTGCGCCCACGGCCTGTCCCACCAGCGCAAGGGCGGCGTCCTGAATGCCGTAGCCCGCCATGTAGCACAGGCTCTCGGCGCTGACGCCCAGACTGTTGGCGGCAATGGCGGTGGTGCCCAGCCCGGACACGATGCGCACCAGCAGCACCTGTGCCGAGGACAAAGCGGCGCGCTCTGCCGCCAGCGGTGCACCCACCTTCCACACGTTGTGCAGGCAGGCGCGGGTAATGTGCCAAGAGCCGGGCTTGCGGATGCACAGCGGGCCGTCCCGCAGCAGCAGAACGCCCAGCGCCAGCGTGCCGCCCACAGCGTTGGCAAGGGCTGTACCCAGCGCCGCGCCCGGCACGCCCCAGCCCAGACCCCAGACCGTAAGGTTCTGGCCGAATACCGTCATCTCCCGGGTGGGGTTGATGAGGAAAAAGTTGAAGATGATGTCCAGCACGCAGGTGAACACGCTGATCAGGCCGGGGGTCAGGGCATCGCCGGTGGAGCGCAGCATGGCGGCATAGGTGCCCATAGCCATGACAAAGGGCAGGGAAGCCGACCAGATGGCAAAATACGCCGAAGCATTTGCCTGCAGTGCCGCGTCTGCGCCCAGCCACCCGGGCAGAAACCGGCTGATGCCCACGCCGAAGGCGGCAGCGGCAAGCCCCACCACTAAATTGAACAGCATGGACTGCCGCAAAACGCCCCGGGCGTCCTGCTGGCGGTCTGCGCCCAGATACTGCGCCACCTGAATGGAAAACGCCATGCACAGCCCCGCCAGCATCCCGTGCAGCAGCCATGTGCTGGAGCTGACGATGCCGATGGAAGCGGTGGCGGCGGCACCGATATGCCCCACCATGGCGGCGTCGATGTACTCCATGGCGGTAACTACGATCTGCTGCAAAATGGAAGGGATGCTCAGCGTCAGCGCCACCTGTGCAGTGTGGCGCAGCGGCACCTGCTCGCCCTGCCGCATCCGGGCAGAGAGCTGCTCAAGGGTAATGGACATGGGACCTCCTGCGTTGCGGGTGAAAATACAGACTAACATACTATTATAAGGAGCGGCGGGAGAAAAGTCAATCCGCAGCGAATTTTGCCGCCGGGATTGATTTTTGGGCAAGGGCGTGATACACTCACAAAGGACTATACAGAAAGAAAGAGGAATGTTATCTTATGATCCAAATGCTTACCTCTGTCATCGGGCAGCGGGGCGTGGATGCCATGGCATTTTTGCTGGCGTTCGCCCTGACCGCCCTGACGGATTCCATTTTCCGCGATAAACTCCCCCACGACCACGGCCGCGCCTTTGCGGTGAACGGCGAACTTTCCAAGGGCAAGGCGCGCGGCTCCGGATTGATCTTTGTGCTGTGCATCGCGCTGGTGTCGCTGGCGTTTCTGCCCTTCACCACCGAGTATGTGGTGTATAATGTGCTGCTGATCGCTTCCATGCTCTCCGGCTATCTGGACGATGCCGCCGAGACTGCTTGGAACGAGTACAAAAAGGGCATCATCGATTTTGTCATTGCGGTGCTGGCGGGCGTCACCTACCTGAACTTCAACGGCTGCGGGGTGCACTTTTTGCAGTGGAGCTTCACGCTGCCCTATGCAGTGTACCTGCTGCTCATTGTTATCCTGATCTGGGCAAGCATCAACGTGGTCAACTGTACCGACGGTGTGGACGGCCTTTCCGCCAGTCTGGCAGTGGTGACCATCGGCACCTACCTGCTGGCCTATAAGACCGAACTGGGCACCTACGCCACCGCCGGTGTGGTGTTCATCGGTGCGCTGCTGGCCTACCTGTGGCTCAACGCCAAGCCCTCCAGCCTGCTGATGGGCGACGCCGGCAGCCGCGCCATGGGCTTTTTCATCGCCATGCTGTCCCTCAAGTGCGGCCATCCGTTCGCCTTCCTGCTGGCAGCCATCGTGTTCATCGCGGACGGCAGCTTGGGCATTTTGAAGATCAGCCTGAAGCGTTTTCTGCACATCTGGATCTTGAAAAACACCCTGACCCCCCTCCACGACCATGTGCGCAAGCGCAAGGGCTGGAGCGACGAGCAGGTGGTAGCCCGCTGGCTGATTCTGCAGTGCGTGGCTTCGGCTCTGCTGCTGCTCCTTGTGCGGGGGTAAACAGCACGCTATAAAACCAAAGAACAACACCCTCAGACCTTTGCGCCTGAGGGTGTTGTTTTGTTATTCATCCGTAGAAAGCTGATCTATCCGTTCTTTGACGGCTAGATCGATCGCCGTGCAAACGCCATGAAAATTGCGCTCGACATCCAAGTTTGAAAAGCGCAAAACCTTTACACCATACTGTTCCAGAACAGCCGCACGCTCTTTATCGTAGATAAGCCCCTGTTCATCGTAATGCTGAGAGCCGTCCAGCTCGACCACCAGTCTGGCGGCATGGCAGTAGAAGTCGGCGATAAAACTGCTGATGGGTTTTTGCCTTTTAAAACGAATGGGATAATCCTTCAAATAGTCATACCAGAGATGGTTTTCCTGCTTGGTTGCCTTTTTTCGCAATTCTCTTGCACGGGAAGTCAGTTTTTCTTGATACGGTAATGGCATGATTTTGCTCCTTAATACCCCCTCAGGCGCTAACGCGCCAGATTCCCCTTTTTGTCACCTGCGGTGACATCTTCCCCCGGAGCGGGGGAAGCCTTTCCTCAAGGGGACGCCTTACGGAGGTGCCGCAAAGTTTCTGGTCAGAACGAAAAGCCGTCCCCTTGGGGAAGGTGGCTGCGACCAAAGGGAGCAGACGGAAGGGGTTCTGCTGGCTGCGGTCAATACCCCCTCAGTCAAAGCCTTGCGGCTTTGCCAGCTCCCCCAAGGGGACGCCTTATGGAGGTGCCGTAAACTTTCCCGCCAGCGCGAAAAGCCGTCCCCTTGGGGAAGGTGTCACGGCGCAGCCGTGACGGAAGGGGTAACTCCTTTCCCCGCCGCCTGCACCACATGGCCTACCAGCACCGAGGTGGTCACGGTACCCACGCCGCCGGGCACGGGGGTGATGGCGTCCACCACCGGCTCTGCGGCGGCAAACTGCACGTCACCGCAGAGCTTGCCCTCCTCGTTCACATGGATGCCCACGTCCACGACCGTCTGGCCTGCCCGCAGGCAGTCCGCGCCCACAGCGCCCATTTTACCCATGGCCACCACCACGATGTCCGCCTGTCGGCACACTTCCGGCAGATTCCGGGTGCGGGAGTTGCACAGGGTCACGGTGGCGTTTTCCCGGTCCAGCATCATGGCGGCGGGCTTGCCCACCACAAGGCTGCGCCCCACCACCACGGCACGCTTGCCGGAAAGGGGGACGTTGTAATACTTCAAAATTTCCATGCACGCCTGCGCGGTGCAGGGAGCATAGCCCAGATCGGTGTTGGTGAACACCCCGGCCAGCGAACCGTCCGTGATGCCGTCAATGTCCTTTTCCGGGCGCAGGGCGGCGCGGACGGTGCGGTCATCGAACTGCTTGGGCAGGGGACGGAACAAAAGACAGCCGTGGATGCCGTCGTCGGTGTTCACCTCGTCCAATACCTGAAGCAGCTGCTCCTGTGTGGCGTCGGCGGGCAGCACGAACTGCCGGACGGCGACGCCCACCTTGCCGCAGCGGGTCATCACGCCCCGCTCGTAGGAGAGGTCATCCTCCCGCTCGCCCACACGCACCACCGCCAGCGTGGGGGTGATGCCCTTGGCTTTCAGCTGCTCGCAGAGTGCGGCGTTGCGCTCGTTCATGGCGGCCACCACCGGCGCGCCCTTTAAAATCGTTGCCATATACTTTCCCTCATTTATGATATTATTTGTTGCGGAGTTTCCCGCTGACGGCGGTGAATATCTCGTCTGCCCGGGGCACAAACTCTGCCAGCAATGCGTCTGCCCGGGCGTCCAACGCGGCGGCATGGGTGCGGTCTGCCATCAGCTTGGTATTGATGAACACATTCAGACTTGCAGCCTGCAAAGCGGCCTTGCACAGTACGGCGGCACACCCCGCGTCCGATACCGCCAGCACGCTGCCTTTGGCGGCGTACTGTCCCGCCAGCGCGATGCCCTCGGCGCACTTTTCCATGATCTGCAGCGGCACGGCGCTTGCACCGTCCAGCGCGGCTTCCAGCACAGCAGCCTTGTGCGCGGTCTGCTCCGGGGTGTCCTTGGGCAGACCGTAGGCCGCAGCCAACGGCGCAAAGGCATCGGCATCGGCCTGTACCAGCGCTTCCAGTTCCAGCCGCAGGGCACTGGCCCGGGCGTTCAGTGCCTGAATGTCCGCTTCCACGGCGGCGTACTTCTTTTTGCCGGTGGTCAGGCAGCCCACCATGTTGCCCAGCGCCACACCGGCAGCGCCTGCCAGCGCGGCGGTGCCGCCGCCGCCCGGCGTGGGCGCTTTGCTGGCAAGCTGTGCCAGAAACTGCGCGCAGCTTAGATCCTTCATTTCCATGTGTAGATACCCCTCTCTGTTACAAAGGCGTCCAGCCGCTGGTCGTGGGCGTCCACGGCGGCGCGGGGGACGCGCTGAACTTCCAATGCAATGCCGATCTTCACCGCCCGGGTGCAGTGGGGCAGGTAGCGGTCGTAGTAGCCCTTGCCCATGCCCACCCGGCGGCAGTTTGCGTCAAAGGCGGTGCAGGGCACCAGCACCAGATCCAGCTGCTCCGGCTGCAAAAGCGCGGAGCGTTCCAGTACCGGCGCACGGATGCCGTACTGTCCCACCGCCCAGCCGTCCGCGCCCGGCACGGCTGCGATAAGGGTAAAGCCCTCGCCGCACACCGGGTAGGCTACCGTCTTGCCCTGCCGGACAGCTTCGGCAGCCACGGCGGCAAGGTCGGCTTCGCCCCCAAAGGCTGCGTAGAGCAAAAGAGTATGGGCGGCGCGGTAGGCGTCCAGTTCCAGCACCCGGCGGCACAGCGCCGCGTTGGCGGCGGCGCGCTGCGGCGCATCCAGCGCTTTGCGGGCGGCACGGCCTGCGGCACGCTGCGCCTGTTTTTCCTCGGCAATGGTCATACAAAACACCTCGCTTCACCTGTGGGGGAGGATACTTGAAAAATATACAAAATCGACAGCGCATTTTTATACAAACATAATAAACACTTCAGACAAAAAAAGCAAGCCTTTTGGCGAAAAGAGGATTGAAGCCGCCGCCGCTTTCTGCTATGATTATGTTACAGCAGCAAGCGCCGTGCGGGCGCTGCGCTGAGAGGATCTACAACATTTTGTGGAGAGGGGCAAGTAAAATGTACAAGGATATGATGGACACCATCGGCATGGTCAATGCAGCCGACCCGGAACTGGGCGCAGCCATGGAGCGGGAGCTGACCCGTCAGCGCGAGAACATTGAGCTGATCGCCAGCGAGAACATCGTCTCGCCCGCCGTGATGGCAGCGATGGGCAGCGTGCTGACCAATAAGTACGCCGAGGGTCTGCCCGGCAAGCGCTACTACGGCGGCTGTGTCTATGTGGACGAGGTGGAGAACATTGCCATCCAGCGCGCCTGCCAGCTGTTCGGGGCAAAGTACGCCAACGTCCAGCCCCATTCCGGCGCACAGGCCAACCTTGCCGTGTATTTTGCCCTGCTGGAGCTGGGCGATACCGTCATGGGCATGGACCTTTCGCAGGGCGGTCACCTGACCCATGGTTCCCCGGTGAATATGTCCGGTAAAAACTACCACTTCATCTCCTACGGCGTTAGCGCAGACGGCGTTATCGACTACGCCGAGCTGGAAAAGCAGGTGCGCAAGGTGCGCCCCAAGATGCTGGTGGCGGGCGCTTCCGCCTACCCCCGCGCCATCGACTTTGAAAAGCTTGCCGAGATCGCCCACGGCTACGGCGCATACCTGATGGTGGATATGGCGCACATTGCCGGTCTGGTGGCGGGCGGTCAGCACCAGAGCCCCGTGCCCTACGCCGACGTGGTGACCACCACCACCCACAAGACCCTGCGCGGCCCGCGCGGCGGCCTGATTTTGACCAACAACCCCATCATTGCCAAGCGCATCAACTCGGCAGTGTTCCCCGGCACGCAGGGCGGCCCGCTGGAGCACGTCATTGCGGCAAAGGCCGTCTGCTTTGGCGAGGCACTGAAGCCGGAGTTCAAGGAATATGCCCGTAAGATCGTGGAAAATGCACAGGCGCTGGCTGCGGCTTTGCAGCAGCGCGGGGTAAAGCTTGTATCCGGCGGCACCGACAACCACCTGATGCTCATCGACCTGCGGGACGAGGAGTGCACCGGCAAGGACCTGGAGCAGCGTCTGGACAGCGTGCACATCACCGCCAACAAGAACACCGTCCCCGGCGAGACCCGCAGCCCCTTTGTGACCTCCGGCGTGCGTCTGGGCACCCCGGCTGTCACCACCCGCGGCATGGGCGCAGCCGAGATGCAGGTGATCGCGGACTGCATTGCAGACTGCATCTGGCACTATGCGGAAAAGAAGGACGAGATCAGCGAGCGCGTTCTGCGCCTGACCCGGGAGTTCCCGCTGTACCAGTAAAAGCAAAGTATAAATAACAAGGCATCCGCAGCCGTTCTGCTGCGGGTGCCTTTTGTTACAAAAACGGGAGAGTCAAAAAAGGAGAAAGACGATGGAAAGCTTAGGTCTTTTGCATCTGTATTATGGCGACGGCAAGGGCAAGACCACAGCCGCCATGGGGCTTGCCCTGCGGGCGCTGGGCAGCGGAAAGCGTGTGGTCATCGTGCAGTTTTTAAAGGGCGGGCAGAGCGGGGAGATCCCGCTGCTGGAACAGCTGGGCGCCACCGTCTATCGGGGCAAGGCCGGGCAGAAATTCGTCTTTCAGATGAACGAAGTCGAAAAGGCCGCTACCCGCGCTTTGCAGAACCAAAACCTTGCGGCGGCGCTGGCGCAGCCCTGTGATCTGTTGGTGCTGGACGAAGCCGGCAGTGCATGGGAGCTGGACATGGTGGACAAAGACCTGCTGCAGCAGGCGGTGCTGCACCGCCCCGCCGGGCAGGAGTGCGTCCTGACCGCCCACGCAGCCCCCGGGTGGATGCTGGACGCCGCAGATTACCTCACCGAGATGTGCTGCCGCCGCCACCCCTACCAGAAGGGCATCGCCGCACGGAAGGGCGTGGAGTATTAAAGGTATAGTCCCTAAAGAATCAGACAAAAAAGCATCTGCAACGGTCGCTTCTGAGCTTCAGAAAGCTGGCGATTTGGTTGCGGATGCTTTTTCTTTAGCAGGTATGCCCTTCGGTTAGCGGGCTCGCCCTCTCCGTCAGTTCGCTCCGCTCACTGCCACCTCTCCCAAAGGGAGAGGCCTTGGCAAAAAGATGAAGTCTGCGTGGACTGCCAAAGGCTCTCCCTTTGGGAGAGCTGGCAAAGCCGACAGGCTTTGACTGAGAGGGCGAGGATGTTAACCCCAGAACCCTGCCAGCGCCGTTTCCAGCGCGGTGGTGCCGGGCAGATATTGGATGTGCCGCCAGTGCGGCGGGAACAGGCGGGCGGTGTCGGGCTGCGCAAAGCGGTCGTCCAAAAGCAGCACCACGCCCTTGTCCTGCGGGGTGCGCACCACCCGCCCGGCGGCTTGCAGCACCTTGTTCATGCCCGGGTAGCGGTAGGCGTAGTCGAAACCGCAGCCGGACTGCTCCTCGTAATAGCGGCGCAGCATCTCCTGCCGGGGGTTCACCTGCGGCAGACCCACCCCTACGATGGCGCACCCGATGAGCCGGTCGCCCACAAGGTCTACTCCCTCGCCGAAGATGCCGCCCATGACGGCAAAGCCCAGCAGCGTCTGGGCAGGGCGGGGCACGAACTGCGCCAGAAACTCCGCGCGCCCGGCATCGTCCAAACTGCGCTGCTGCACAAGGGTGGAAATATCCGGCCAGCGGGCGGCAAAGGCTTCGTACACCTGCTGCAAATAGGCGTAGCTGGGGAAAAACGCCAGATAGTTGCCGGTTTTGCCCTTGGCCAGCGCCGCCAGCGCATCGGCTACGGCGGGCACGCTGGCTTCCCGCTGGCGGTAGCGGGTGGAGATGCCCGGCAGGCAGAACAGCCCCAGATTTTCCGGCGGGAAGGGGCTTGGCAGCGCTACCGCCCGGGCATCGGCACAGCCCAGCACATTGCGGTAAAAGGCAGGCGGGGTCAAGGTGGCACTGAACAGCGCCGCGCTGCGCCCTGCCGCCAGACTGGCATCCACAAAGGGCGCGGGGTCTAAGCAGAGCAGGTGCAGCTCCAACTCACTGCCCCGGGCGGTGAGCTGGGTGACAAAATGGCTGTCGTACCGGTCAGCCGCGCGGGCGATATCCTGCAAGGCGAAGTAAAGCTCCAGCAGCTGCGCGTGGGCGGGGTCCTCGGGGTTCTGTTCCAGCCAGTCCTGCAAAGGGGTGTGCACCGCCCGCAGCGCAGCGGGCAAGGCGGCGGGCAGCTGCTGCAAAAACACGGTGCCGTCCCGGGCGTACAGCGGCTGCGGCAGGGCAAAATCCGGGGCAGCTTCGGCGGGCAAAAGGCTCACCTGTGCGGGCTCGGTCTCCCCGGCGGGCTCTGCACCTGTGCGGGGCGCAGCCTGTGCGCAGGCTCTGCGCGCCGCCAGAAAGACCTTATCCGCCTTGGTCAGCGCGGTTTTCAGGTTGCTTTTGCCCTTGCCCAGCGCCCGCTTTGCTTCGGTCAGGCTGCTTTTGGCAAACTGCGCCGAGTACATGGCGCGGGCTCTGTCCGGCAGGTTGTGCGCTTCGTCAATGAGGAACAGCCAGTCCCCGGCGGCATCAAAAAAGCGCTTCAGGTGCACCACAGGGTCAAACAGATAGTTGTAGTCCCCGATGACCACATCGCACCACTCGCTCAAGTCCAGCCCCAACTCAAAGGGGCACACCGAGAACTGTCGGGCGGTGTCCGCCAGTGCGGCGCGGCTGAAACTGCCGCTGCCGTCCAGCAGAGCCGCCAGCGCGTCCTTTCGGCGGTCGTAGTAGCCGTTGGCAAAGGGACACACCTCCGGCAGGCAGGCGGGGTGCCCTTCGGCGTCCGGGTGCAGACAGGCCTTTTCCTTGGCGGTCAGGGTCACGCTGCGCAGGGCAAGGCCGGGCTGTGCGGCACGCAGCCGCGCCACTGCGTCCTCGGCGGCGGCTTGGGTGGTGTTGCGGGCGGTCAGGTAGAACAGCTTTGCGCCGCAGCCCTCGCCCATGGCTTTCAGGGCAGGGAAGAGGGCGCTCATGGTCTTACCGATGCCGGTGGGTGCCTGACAAAAAACGCGGGTGCCGCCCTTGCGGTCGGCGCTTTTTCCGGCGCGGCAGGCGCGGTACACCTCGCCCGCCAGCGCCCGCTGCCCGGGGCGGTACTCCGCAAAGGGAAATTGCAGCGCCGCAAGGCTCTGGCTGCGCTGGGTGTCCCAGTCCAGCTGCCGCTGCGCCCACGGGGCGTACTGCGTTAAAAGCTGCTGCAAAAACTGCTCCAGCTGCTGCCGGGTGAACTGCCGGGTAAAGCGCAGGATCTGGTCGGTGTCAACCTGATAATAGGTCAGCCGCACTGCAAGCGTTTCCAGTCCCTGCTGGCTGCTGTAAATGGCGGCATACACCATGCCCTGCGCCCAGTGGCAGGGGTTCAGTTCCTCGGTGATCTCCTCGTAGGGGACAGTGGTAGTCTTGATCTCGTCGATGGTCACAGTGCCGTTTTCGTCGGTGAAAATGCCGTCTGCCCGGCCTTCCAGCGTAAAGGCGATGCCGCAGGCTTCCCGCTCCGCGCTGAGGAACACCTCAGCCTGATAACCCTCCCCGGCGGCTTTTTGCAGCCTGCGGTGGATGCGTACACCCTCGTTGGCACGGTCGAAGCCGGTAAAGCGGCTGTCGATGCTGCCGGTGCGCAGCAAAAACTCCACCAGCTGCCGGATGGGCAGATGGATGCTTGCCAAGGCGTTTCACCTCCGTTGGTTTTTGCGTTATCCTACCCCGAACAGTTCCATGCACTGAGCGGCTGCGGCATCCACCTGTGCAAAGTCCACGGCGGTGCGGTAGTAGGTCTCCAGTTCATCGTGGCAGCTTTTTGCCTGCGCCATTAGGGCACAGGCCTGTTCCAGCAGCTCGGCGGCGGCGCGCTCGTTGAAACGCAGCCGTGCCCGGCAGGCGGAAAGGTTCTCCCTGTCCACAAAACGGCTGCACCGCACGGTCTGCGCGGCAGACAGCCGCACCGGATGCCAGCGGTTGTCGGTCAAAAATGCCAGCCGCAGGGAGGGGATGATAATGTGGTCGATCTTGTCCTCCGGGTGCATGGCGCAGGGGCAGGTGATGATGTGGTAGCCCCGCGCCAGCGCCTCGGCGCGGATGAGTTCCAGCAGCAGACGGGACACTGCCCCGTAGTCATCCCGGAAAAGGATACACCGGTCGGCCAGCGCCTGCACCGTGCCCTGATAGAACACCTCGCCCTTGGGCGTGATGGCAGAGAGCAGCCGCAGCTCTTCAGAGCCCATCTCCTCGGTGCGGGGCAACAGGCGGGTGCACAGCCGTTTGATGTAGCGTCGCACTTTCTCAAAGTTTGCGCTGCACGCTTCGGCGCGGCGGCTGTCCAGCAGCAGGCTGCCCGCCGAAGCCACATACCGCGCCGCCCGGCTGCGCAGCAGCTGGTTGCGGGCAAACAGGGCGGTCACCTCGTCCTTGTGGGAGTGCAGGGCATCGGCATCGATGGTGTGGTACAAACTCAGCACCCGCTCGTCTGCGCCGGGGGCTTCCGGTTCCACCACATGGGGTGCGGTGGCGTCGATGATGGCGCGTTTCTGCCGCAGGAACACCACCCCGTCCAGACTGTCGGGGTCGCTGGCGCAGTGGATGCGCTGGATGGGCTCGCCTTTCTCCTGCGCGGCGCGCGCCAGACGCTTCATCAGGGTGGATTTGCCGCAGCCCGGCCCGCTTTTGAGCAGTACCAGCTGCATCCCGGGCTCCCGGCGCAGCGGCGCAAAGTAGCCCTTGAACCCAGCGGGCGTTGTAGCGCCCAGAAAGAAATCCACAGAAGGATGCACGGAACTTTCCATACAAAAACACCTCGCTTTTGCTTTACAGTATGCAAAAGCGGCGCGGTTGGTTCCTGTCCTTATTTATGATAGGTATGCTCGCACACGGCGGCAATGGTGTCCCGCAGCACGGTAAAATCCGCAAAGGCTTCGGGCTTGTTCTGGGGCTGGCGCAGCAGGGCGGCGGGGTGGAAGGTGCCCATGAACAAAATGCCGCCCTTATTGATGATCTGCCCGTGCTCCCGGGTGACGGAAAAATCCTGCCGGATCATCCGCTGGGCGGCAACGCGCCCAAGGCAGACCACGATCTTAGGCTGGATCAGCCGGAACTGCTCCCGCAGCCACGGCATACAAGCTTCGCTCTCGGCGGGCAGCGGGTCGCGGTTCTGGGGCGGGCGGCACTTGACGATGTTGGCGATATAGCAGTTCTTTTCGCGGTCAAGGTCGATGGCAAACAGGTATTTGTCCAGCAGCTGGCCGCTGCGCCCCACAAAAGGCAGACCCTGCTCGTCCTCGCTCTGGCCGGGGCCCTCGCCCACAAACAGCACCTCGGCGTCCGGCACGCCCTGCCCGAACACCACGTTCGTCCGGGTGGCGCACAGCTCGCACCGGGTGCAGGCAAGGCATTCGGCCTTTAAAGTATCCATATCCATGGAGAACATCTCCTTTAAAATCAGAATGGCGGTTTATTTGCAAATTATAATATTGTAAACTATAACACAGATTCAAGAGTACGGCAAACGCACAAAAAGAGATCATCACGGTTTCTTGAAAAAAACACCTGCGTATGATAAAATGAACTTGAAGAAGGGAGTGGGTAAAATGCCGGTATTAAGCATATTTTATGGCATCATCGTCAGAATGTACCGGGAACAGGGCGGAAAACACAATATGCCGCATATCCATGCGGAGTATTCCGGGGAAGAGATCGTGATGGCACTGGACGGGACGATTTTGGAAGGCGGCTTTCCCAAAAACAAGCTGAAGCTGCTGGAAGCGTGGGTAGTAATACACCGCGATGATCTGGAAGCGAACTGGAAGCTGTTGAGCAACGGCGAGCAGTTCTTCCGCATTGACCCTTTGAAATAAGGAGTGATCTTATGTTGCAGCCGAAATTGACCAAGGTAGAAGCAATAAGCCCCTTGAAGCTTCGCCTGTTCTACGAAACGGGAGAGGTAAAGCTCTTTGACGTTGCACCCTATGCAACGGGGCCGTGGTACGGACAGCTGAAGGACGAAAGCTATTTCAACGCGGTGCAGCTGCTGCCCGGCGGCGTGGGCATCGAATGGCCGGAGGGACAGGACGTTGCGCCCCACGAACTGTATGAGAACAGCGTCCCCGTAAAGAAAACTGCATGATGGAGCATCTGCCCATAGAGCCTGTGGACGACACGGGCTCTTTTATATTTGCGGGAAAATATCCTTCAAAAACAGTATGATATTTTATTCACAAATAAAACAAGGCTTTCTCCCCTAAAATATAGCACAAAAACACAATTTTGTCTTGAACTTTTTGCCGTCTGTGCTAGAATAAAGAAGAAAGGCATCCTTGTGTCCAACAGACAAGGGAAGCAAATTTTGGAAAGCATTTTCGGAGGTAATCACAATGGCTGATATGTTTGCACCGCTGGTAGCACAGCTGAAGGCAAATCCCAAGACGATCGTGTTCACCGAGGGCAATGACCCCCGCATTCTGGAGGCCGCAAGCAAGCTGCTGGCCGAGGGCGTGCTGAAGGTCGTTATGGTGGGCAACGAGGCAGAGTGCAAGGCTGCTGCCGCCGCCGGTAACTTTGATATTTCCGCTGCCGAGATCATCGACCCGGAGAACTACGCCGGTTTCGATGAGATGGTCAGCACCATGGTGGAGCTGCGCAAGGGCAAGCAGTCCGCTGAGGAGTGCACCGCACTGCTGAAGAAGTCCAACTACTTCGGCACCATGCTGGTGAAGATGGGCAAGGCTGACTGCCTGCTGGGCGGCGCTACCTACTCCACCGCCGACACCATCCGTCCCGCTCTGCAGTTGGTCAAGACCAAGAAGGGCGCACATCTGGTGAGCTCCTGCTTTATTCTGGACCGCGACTGCGGCGAAGAGGGCCTGAAGCGCATTGCCATGGGCGACTGCGCTGTCAACATTGATTACACCGATACCGTCGATAAGGCTACCGGCGAGGTCAAGGTGTCTGCCGCTTCCAAGCTGGCAGAGGTGGCTGTGGAGACTGCCCGCACTGCAAAGCTGTTCGGCATCGACCCGAAGGTGGCTGTGCTGAGCTTCTCCACCAAGGGCTCCGGCAAGGGCGGCACCGTGGCACTGAGCCACGACGCTACCATCAAGGCTCAGGAGATGGATCCCGAGCTGGCTGTGGACGGCGAGCTGCAGTTTGACGCAGCCGTTTCTCCCGAGGTGGCACAGGTCAAGTGCAAGGGCAGCAAGGTTGCCGGTCAGGCCAACACCTTCATCTTCCCCTGCATCGAGGCCGGCAACATCGGCTATAAGATCGCACAGCGTCTGGGCGGCTACGCTGCCTACGGCCCCATCCTGCAGGGTCTGAACGCACCCATCAACGACCTGTCCCGCGGCTGCAACGCAGACGAGGTCTACAAGATGAGCCTGATCACCGCTTGCCAGTCTTAAACAGTTTTAGCACAAACGAGGAGAAGCCTTCGGGCTTCTCCTTTTTATTTTGCCCCCTCTTGCAATCCGGCGGGGTTTATGGTACAATATCTTAGCATCCACAAGGATGTGTCGGACAGCGCCTGCTGCGTGGTTCGGCATACGGATGCGGGTCCTGTACGATGGGCTCGCTGTGAACCAGGTCAGGTGGGGAACCAAGCAGCCTTAAGCAGTGCGTTCGTGCGTTTCAGTAAGCCTGCATCCGTATGCCGAGTTACGCAAGGCGGGGACAAAACCCCGTCGAGCGCTGTCCTTTTATTTTTGCCGCAAAGGCCGGGAAAGGGGAGACATCGCCGTGTATCGTGCACTTTACCGCAAATGGAGACCCCAGCGGTTTGAGGATGTGGTGGGTCAGCGCGCCATCGTGACTGCCCTGAAAAACCAGATCACCGCAGGGCGCGTAGGCCATGCGTATCTGTTTACCGGCGTGCGCGGCACCGGCAAGACCACCTGCGCCAAAATTTTTGCTAAGGCGGTCAACTGTCTGCACCCGGAGGGTGGTGACCCCTGCGGGGAGTGCGAGATCTGCAAAGGCATCGACAACGGCAGCCTGCTGGACGTGGTGGAGATGGACGCAGCCTCCAACAACGGCGTGGACGATATCCGCGACCTGCGGGACGAGACCGCCTATACCCCCAGCGCCTGCCAGTATAAGGTGTATATCATCGACGAGGTGCATATGCTGTCCACAGCGGCCTTCAATGCGCTGCTGAAAACGCTGGAAGAGCCCCCCGCACACGTTTTTAATGATACGGCGACCACCGAGATCCAGAAAGTGCCCGCCACCATCCTCTCCCGCTGCCAGCGGTACGATTTTACCCGCATCGGGCCGGAGGATATCGCACGGCGGGTGGAGTATATCGCCGGGGAGGAAAAGCTGGAGCTGACCTCCGACGGCGCGGAGCTGATCGCCCGTCTCGCAGATGGTGCGCTGCGCGATGCGCTGTCCATTTTGGACACCTGCGCCGGCGTCACCGCCAAAATTGACGCGGACGTGGTGCGCCGCATGGCGGGTGTGACCGACCGCAGCTACCTGTTCCATATTTCGGACGCGCTGGAAGCACAGGATGCTGCCGCCGCGCTGGCACAGCTGGCGCAGCTGCGGCAGCAGTCGGTGGACGTAAAACGTCTGACCGAGGAACTGATCGCCCACTACCGCGCCCTGATGCTGGCGGCGCTGCCCGGCGGGCAGGCGCTGCTGTCCGGTGTTTCGCCGGAGGAAGAAGCGCTGTACCTGCAAAAAGGCCCGGAGATGGGCCAGCGAGAAGCCATCCGCGCCATCCGCACCCTTGGCACGGCGCTGGAGCACATGACCCGCGGCAGCGACCAGCGCATTGAGCTGGAACTGGCACTGTTCAGCCTGTCCGAGCCGCCCCAGCAGATGCAGGCGGTAACGGTACAGGTAGCCCCCGCCCGCGCGGCGCAGCCGGAAGCGCCCCGCCCCTTTGCGGCAGCGGTGCAGCCCTTTGCCAGCGCCCCGGTGCAGCCTGCCCCCGCAGCTGCTGCACCCCAGACCCCGGCAGCAGGAGCAGAACCTGCCTCTGCCGTGCAGCATACCTCTCCGCAGCCTGCCGCGCCGGAAGCCCCGTCCGCCCCTGCGGAGGAGCTGCCGCCGATGCCGGACGAACCGCCGGTACAGCAGAGCGATGCCGCCCTGCCGTGGGACGAGCCTGCCCCGCAGGCACTGCCGCCGGAGGAACCGGTCAGCCAGCCGGAACAGCCCGCCCCTGCAGAGCCCGCGCAGCCGGTTTCTGCGGCAGAGGAACCGCCTGCCCCGGTGCAGGAGCACCCCGCCGACCCGGTACTGACCAAGCCCCGCAGCGTGGCGCAGCAGGGCACGAACCCCTTCCCGTACTGGGGACAGATCGTGCAGAAGCTGGAAGGCATCGACCCCATGCTGTATATGTATCTGCGCAAGTCCAAGGCTTACTTTGACGGCACCCGCGTGCTGATCGACGGCGGCAAGACCTTCCGGGATTTTATCCGGGTGAACAAGGACAGCCAGAAGCTGATCAAAAAGCTGATCGCCGAGGTATCCGGCGTGCCGGTGCCCATCGGCCCTTACGAGCCCAAAACCGCCGGAAAGACCGCTTCCAATGCGGAGCAGTCCCTTCTGGCACTGGAAAAGCTGGGGTTAGAGGTCAGCATTGAGGATACCGCCCGCAAAAAACGCTAAAAATTGTTTATAATAAAGGAGAATACCATTATGAAAGCAAGAATGCCCGCAGGCTACGGCCGCCCCGATATGAACGCCCTGATGCGTCAGGCTCAGAAGATGCAGGAGGACATGAAGAGCAAGCAGGCCGAGCTGGAAGCCGCCGAGTACACCGGCAGCGCCGCCGGTGAGATGGTGACCGTAAAGATGAACGGCAAGCACGAGGTGCTGTCCATCACCATCAAGCCCGAGGCCGTGGACCCGGACGACATCGAGATGCTGGAAGACATGGTGGCTGCTGCCATCAACGCCACTGTGAAGCAGGTGGACGAGACCGCTGAAGCCGAGATGGGCAAGCTGACCGGCGGCCTGAACATTCCGGGTCTCTGAGCCGGGAAGGGGAGATACCATGGACTACACTGCCGCACCGCTGGAAAAGCTGATCGAAGAGTTCGGCAAGTTTCAGGGCGTGGGCCGCAAGGGTGCTACCCGCATGGCCTATCAGGTGCTGAGTATGTCGGATAAGGACGCTGCGGCGCTGGCCGATGCCATCCGCGGCGCGCACACCCGGCTGCACCGGTGCCGCATCTGCCAGAACTTTACGGACGCCGAGCTGTGCCCGGTGTGCGCCAGCGCCAAGCGGGACACCTCGGTGATCTGCGTGGTGGAAAAGCCCCGGGATGTGCAGGCTTTTGAGCGCACCCGGGAGTATAACGGTCTGTACCATGTGCTGCACGGCCTGCTGGACCCGCTGGCCGGTGTGGGCGCAGAGCAGCTGACCGTCAAGGAGCTGCTGGCGCGGCTGAAGGACGATACGGTGAAGGAGGTCATCATGGCCATGAACCCCACCGTGGAGGGCGAAGCCACCGCCATGTATCTGGCAAAGCTCATCAAGCCACTGGGCATCCGGGTCACCCGGCTTGCCTCCGGTCTGCCGGTGGGCGCAAGCCTGGAATACGCCGACGAGACCACCCTGTACCGGGCGCTTTCCGGCCGGGGAGAGCTGTGAGTTTGTAAAAATTTACAATTCTGTCAGAAACAGCCCTTGCATTACCCTGAAAAAATGGTATACTGAAACAACGAACCGAACGGAGAAAGGAGGCGCGCAGCATGGCACCCACAAAGGAGCGCCCGGCGACCAAGAGCATCGCCACCAACCGCGAAGCGCGCCACGAGTATTTTGTTCTGGAAGCGCTGGAGACCGGTGTGGAACTCAAAGGCACCGAGGTGAAAAGCCTGCGGGCCGGCGGGGTCAACCTGAAGGACAGCTGGGTGGATATTGAAAACGGCGAGCTGCTGGTAAAGGGGATGCACATCAGCCCCTACGACCACGGCAATCTGTTCAATCAGGATCCCATGCGTGTCCGGCGGCTTCTGGCGCACAAAAGTGAGATCCGGCGTCTGCACCAGCAGTGCAAGCTGCAGGGCTATACGCTGGTACCGCTCTCGCTTTATTTCAAGCATGGCCGCGTAAAAATGGAAGTGGGCTTGTGCAAGGGCAAAAAGCTGTACGACAAGCGTGCCGATGCCGCCCAGCGCGATGCAAAGCGCTCCATTGACCGGGCTGTGAAGTCCAACGGCAAGTATTATTAAGCATTCCAATTGCAGACTGCGGCTCACCGCAGAAAACCAAGCTTTCCGCACATCGCAAGATGTGCTTTATAAGGGGGCGTAAAGGTTTCGACGGGGGGAGCGAGGTCTGGGCAGCGGGTAGCAGTGGGGGAACTGCTCTATAACTCCTCCAAAAAAATTAACTGACAACAATAATTATCAGTTGCTCGCAGCCTGAGTGCTGCGCGTTCCGCCCACTCTTGTGTCGTGTGGGGCCGGGGCGTCCTTTAGACACAGCACCTGAACGGACCTAAGCTTTGCGGACCGGCAGGAACTCATGAAGCTACCAAAGCGCTAGCCTGACGATCGGCGTGGCGCGGCGGGAATGTTGTAGATCGCCTGCACCCGGAGACACCTACACTGAGCTCTTTTCGGACATGGGTTCGACTCCCATCGCCTCCACCACTTAAAAACCACCTAGGAACGAAAGTTTTTAGGTGGTTTTCTTCCATTAAAAACCCACCGAATAACCCACTCACTCAAAAGCTGATGCAGGAGGATGCCATGCTTGACAACGAACAGCAAAGAGAGCGCATTCACGAAAGACTTAAAGCTATTGTCGAGAAAGTCCAAAGCATCCAGAGAAACGGTCAGAGCGGATGCGTCAAACAATTTGATTCTGTTTTGCAAGAGCTGCAAACTCTTCTGCCTGAGTTGGAACAATATTTAAAAGATATAGACGAGCAATAAAAAAGAGCCGCAGCTCCTTGTAACGGGAACTGCGGCTCTTGTCATGTACAGATCACTTACCCTGCGCCTTCAGGCGGTCATAGGTCTTGTCTGCTTCCAGCGCAGCGGGCGTGAAAGAGTTATTCTTCCACCACGCCACAAGGGCGGTGACAGTGGTAATGCCCGCCGTGACCAACTGCTCCACGGTGGCGCTCTCGATGGGCAGTACGGGCTTGCCCAGAGCGCTCAGCACCTGATTGGTCAGTGCCAGCAGCAGGCAGGCGGTACGGGCGATGGTGCCTGCGGTCACGGTGGGGGCGTTGTAGGTATGTGCTTTCATGGCTAGTTCCTTTCTCTTTCGTGTTCGTGTGTTTCCAGATCCGCAAGGCGGTGATTCACCACCTTCATCTGTTCTTCCATCACCGGGACGCGCTCGGCAAAATTGTTATGCCTGCGCACCTCCCGGGTCAGTTCTTCGATCTTGTACTCAGTTACCGCTTGGCTTTTTCCGTTAGCGATCAGCACGCCGATCAGGGTCACCGCCCCTGCGATGATGGCCGAGATGATGCTCTCCATTGGTGTCACACCTCTTCCTCGGGGTCGTCCTCATTTTCTTCGGAGTCCTCCCAAGCCTGCTGGATCAGCGGGCCATTGGCGCAGATCGCGTCCATGGTGGCGTCTGCCTGAATGTTGGTCGCCATCAGAGCCTTGTCTATGGTGCCCATGGCAAAGTAGCCGGTAAAAACTTCGCCGCCGGGCAGGGGCGCTGCTACGGCGATCTTGGTGACCTTGTGCTCCTCCAGCGTAGCGAGTACGTCAGAGAGCCAAGCTGCATAGGGTGCATCAGAAATCAAACAGCTTGCCATGTGGCTATCCTCCTTACAGCGTCCATCTGCTCTTGTTCGCCCGGGTATCCACGTGCACCCAGCCGGTGGCTCTGCCCGCCTTGACGGGGTAGCGTCCTACGCCGCCCCAGTCCGGCATCAGGCTTTCGGCGTAGGCAGCTACGTCCTCCACGCTCACGCCCGCCACCCGGATGTCTGCCGCCCTGCCCAGCAGGTGCTGGCTGCTCTTGGCACCGCCCACGGCCGCGTTATGCGCCGCCGTCCGGTAGCCGCTGGTGATCGTCACCGGCTTGCCAAAGTGATTCCGGATGCACTGGAGCACCACGGTCAGCGCTTCGTCCACGAGGATGGTATCGGTGCCGTCCCGGCAGCGGAACTCCCGCGTATTGAAGCTCGGTGCAAGCTTGCGGTTGCCGTCCTTTGCAAGGCTATACTGTCTGATCATCTCTCTGTCTCCTTTCTGCATCACAGCCCCCGCATCCAGTTCTCAATGATGGTACTGCGGTATTCATGTGCACGCAGGCCCGGATGGTCGTTGTAGAGGGCAAGCCTAAAGGCATCGTTGCGCAGCTGCCTTGCCGTAGCGCTGGTGTCCGCACGCCCAGCGCCGTGCATGGTAAGCAGCAGCGGGTACTGCTCGTCGTTCAGATCCAGCACCGGCACGCCCCAGTAGGCGCAGATCTCCTTTACCGTTGTCCGGTAAGCTGCGTTCATCCATGCGTCCGCAAGGATCACGCCCAGCTTCGCGTAGGGGATGTTCTTCATGAAATACTCAAAAACGATATTGTATGCGCCCCACACCGTTGCGTTAGTAGTGTCCGTCTTTGTGCCGACAATGGTGGTCGGGTCAAAGCCCTGTGCAGTGTCCGGCTCGCACTCGTTCAGACCGAACATCAGGGTGATGTAGTCTGCATCCTTCGGCACGGCCTTGTACCGCTCCACCGAGAACGGCGAAGTCCGCCCGGTGATGTTGGTGAACACAGAACCGCTCACCGCCTCATTCACCAGCGTCATGTCGTTGCGCTTTGCGATCCACCACGGGTATGTTTTCCATGCTTTCAGCTTCTGGTCGTAAAAGTCGGAGTTTGTGCCGGTGTTGCCGTTTGTGTCCGTGTAGCCGGTCACGTCTCCTGCAGTAAAGCTGTCTCCGCAGGCCACATACTTTTTCCCGTACAGCACATTGCCGCCTGCCGCGTTCAGGGGGTTCCCCTGTAAATCGTAGATCATACTGTGCCCTCCTGAATGAATTTGTTGATCTTGGTATCGCTCAGCAGTCCCTTGTACACCTTACACTGGTACAGTGTGCCGACCCAGCAGCGTTCAAATCCACCACTTGCAGTCGGAGCACCGCCAATCAGCAAGCTATCCGGCACGTCCGTAATGGGATTGCCGGTTACTTTCCAATCGCTCAGCGTACAGTGGGTACTGCCGCCGCGATACTTCGTACCGTCCAGCTGAATTGCATACCGGGTGCGTGTCTTGAGGTGGACAACACTGTCCGATATGTTTACCTCACTATAGTTATAGTAAGCAACCCCAGTATTTCCTTTGTTTGGATTCAGGCTGACGTTGATGCCGCGTCCGTCAGAGTTCTCTGTCATGCAGTGCAGGAATACGATCCAGCCCTTATCGTCAAAGCTGTCACCTGCCTTTGCGTCCAGCAAAATGGTGTACTGCGGGGTCTCGGTACTTGCATGCTCCAGCAGCTTCAGGCCGGTATCAAAGCCGTTGGTCAGCTCCGTTTCAGCGGGCAGGGTGTAGATCAGCTGTGCCGTCTCCACCACTTCCACCGTCACCGTACAGCTTGCACTCTTGCCTCCTGCGGTGGCAGTCACCGTGCAAGCGCCTGCTTTGATGGCTGTCACCACGCCGTTTGATACAGTGGCAAAACCGGTTGGAGTCACTGTCCACACCACTAGCCGAGTGGTAGCGTTCGCGGGAAGCACTGTAGCGGTCAGGGTCTTGCTTTCGCCCTCATCCAGGTTCAGGGTGTTGGCGCTCAGGTTTACGCTCTGCACCGGAACATCCTGCGCACTTCTGCCCCACTCCACGCGCAAGGCATTCAAGGTATCCTGCATCGTACTGGTTTTATAGGCTGCGTTTTCAAACAGGGATAACAGCAACTCTTTTGAAGTCTCGCTAATCCCATCGCCGGTGTCGCCCTTGTCACCTTTTTCACCGGCATCGCCCTTGGGACCCGCATCACCTTTTGCGCCAGTGTCACCCTTGGGCAAAACCAGATTCAGCTTGCCGTTCTCGATGGTTGCACTGGCAGTGGTACCGCTGGTCACAGAGCCAATGGTCAGATCTGTGGTACCACCGCCGGTGCTGCTTCCACTGCTGCCGGGGTCTCCTTTGTCGCCTTTTTCACCCTTGGGTAATGTCAGGTTCAGCACAGGTGCTTCCGCGGTGCCGGTAATGGTTGCCGCCGCATCCGTACCGGTCGTCACAGTACCGATAGTCAGGTTCGGCGTTGCACCGGTCTGTCCCTGTGCACCATCTGCACCTTTAGGACCTGTGTCACCTTTGTCGCCCTGCGGGCCGGTGTCACCTTTGGGACCGGTCTCGCCCCGGGGCAGAATAAGGTTCAGCTTGGGGTTCTCTGCTGTGCCGCTGATGCTGGCCGATGCGTTACTGCCGGTCATTACCGTGCCAATGGTCAGCGCCGGCGTGACGCCGGGTTTGCCCGGATCACCCTGCGGACCGGCATCGCCTTTGTCGCCCTTGGGACCCTGCGGACCTGTTTCTCCGGGGTCACCTTTGTCACCCTTGGCACCGGGAGCGCCATCTGTACCGGCAGGGCCTGCCGGACCAGTCTCACCGACAGCGCCCTGAGGACCAGCCGGACCGGCTTCGCCGGTATCGCCTTTGTCTCCCTTCGGCCCCTGTGCACCTGCTGCACCGGGGTCACCCTTGGGCAGCACGAGGTTCAGTCGGCCGTTTTCAATGGTGGCGCTGGCGGTCGTGCCGCCGGTCACCGTGCCGATGCGCAGGCTATCACCGGATTCCTCGGCAAGATCCCGGATCCCTTCTTCCATATGGTTCAGCTGCTCGGCGGTCAGCACCTCACCATCCCGGAAATTCTGTACTTGGTATGTCATACGGTTCTCCCTTCCAAGCGTGCTCTGCCAAGCAAAGCTTTGCCCAATATAGCGGTCTCGTCCGGCTCCGCTGCGGTCCACAGCTCTTCCAGCGCTTCATAGGCGGCGGCAGCGTCGGCATTGCCTTCCGACAGCGGAGCCAGCAGTGCAAGCAGTACCTGTTTTTCCGTGCCGGAAAGGCCGCTGCTGTGCGCGTTCAGGAAAGCCTGCCATGCCGGGGTGCCCGGTTCCGGCATGGTACCATCTTCGGTGCCGCTGTTTGCACTGACGCAGTAAGCCAGATCGCCGCTGGTCAATGTGCGGTTTCCGTCCGTGCCCTCAAATGTGATGCAGCCGCTGCCGGGCAGCGCAGTCACGAGAGCCGGCACTTCCACCATTCCATCTTCCACCAGTGATGCGGGCGGGTCTGTGCCGCCCGGCACGTGCCAGAATGCCCGGATGGTCAGCCCTGCCCACTCACCGGATGCGGTGACCGTGAGACGGTATACGCCCCGGTTCTTGGCATAGCCCAGCCGCAGCGGCTGCTCATATCCTGCTGTCTTTACAGCTCCGGCAGGGGAGAGGAATATCTGTTTTTCGACCATGGATCCTCCTTCCTTATGTAACATTGATCGTACAGGTATAAACAGCGCCGCCGATGTGGGTCACGGTGATCGTCGCACTGCCCGGGCTCTTTGCGCGCACGATCAATGCCGTGCCGCTTGTAGACGCCCTGATGCTGTCCCCTGTGGATTCCATTTTGAAGTCTTTCCTCGTGTTGGCATCCGCCGGTGTCAGGACAATCTCGCCTTTCAACTCACTGCCTGCTGCGATGGTAAGCGGGCCCGCCCAGTTCACCCCAATCCCTGTCGCGGGAATGCATTCGAAATCTTCCGTAAGGTTGACGCAGCGGAACGCGACAAGTTTCGCCTCAAGACCGGGGCAAAGCCCCGTGTTCGCAATAGTCACCGTGATAGGTTCGTGCGGTTTCAGATTGCCTCCCTTGTAGATCCACTTTGTCACATGACCGTCCGTCCCAGTGCCGACCCAGATCACGTCGTTAAAGCCGTATATACCGGTCACTTTTATACCAACTGCTTGCGGATATTTTCCTGCATATTCCGGCCATGCGTGCTTTCCCAGATCAAGAGTCACTTCCAGATATGTGCATCGCACAAGCCGCACCAGATACTGACGATTATTCACATAGCAGGTAATACTTCCTTTGGTGCGGTTTTCATTGGAATAAATGTTCGGGAACATCTCCTCCAGCAGCTTCGTCGGGAGCGCTTTATTATACACCTTGCACTGGTATACCTTCCCGCGCATCTTGTAACGCTCGCTCTCTATGGGCTTTGCCATATTTTCGCCAATGTGCAGAGTGCCGTTAAAAATTGCTGTGGCGTCATTCCCCGTTACCTCGCCATACTTCTGCATGTAGAAGTCATAGAACTTGAGTACGCCGTTTTTTCGTATGATCAGCAAATTATAAACGTTATCTGGATAAGCGCTGTAGCTATCCATATCGATTGATGGGCACTGAGTGTATTCCCAGTAATTTCGCACTGTAATAAAACCACCAACCGGCTTTGTGTCTGCGCTCATACCTTCTGCAAGTATAAGTCCAACATCAAATCCCGGGCAGTTACCTTTATCATCCGAGTAATTCATAGAGCTGAACACCGGAATAAAACTGTAATTCAACAAGCCAAGTTCGCCAAAGTTCTCCAGCTGAAAACTTGCAATGACAGTAAAGTCCTTATTTGTTGCAAACAGTTGTACCCCGGTGTCGATGCCGAAAGTACCGTCAAATATCACTGCTTTCTCCATGGCATCATAGTGCGGGTCTGTCGAAATATCATAGATCGGCTCATTTGGAGTCGTGTCTTCTTCTCCGGCATTGATATCATGTGCCTTCAGTAAAAGATGTCCTCCGTCCAGAACAACCTGATCGTTGTCAATGCTTACCTGTGCAGGGTCATATCGCGTGAACCTCGCTTCTGGAAACCGTTCCCGGCTTCGGTTCGTGATTAGATTCGCCTTTGAAAAATCGCACGCCCACACACTCAGTATTTCGTCGATAATAAAATCTCCGCTCACAGAGCAGCAGTTGAAATAGGGGTAGATGCCATCGTTGTTTTCAAACCGGAGCCCCGCGTTAAAGTTGCAAAACAGGAAATGTGTATGGAGATCTCGCGGTTGGCCTGTCCGCATGGTATTTCCGGTAAAGATCACCGGCACATTAAATTCGCCTTGCAAATGAATAAAGCCTTGGCGGGGCACATAGGTGATTCCCATCGTGTTATTTTGAAATATGATGGGGTCGTTGTCATCATTAGGGTAAGTACCATCGGGTCCTTTGTAATAGTTTCTGTAAATACAATTCGCAGAGTTGATCGCTCGCGCTTTGAGTTTATAATCCAGATGGTACTTTTCCTCCATCTTACGACAATTTTCTTCAGTCTGACCGGCTCCCTGTCCGGTAATGCTGTTACCGATACACGGGTTCCATGCTGCACCTTCAATGCTGGATTCCACACAGTCCACAAAAACATTGTTTTCGCATACAAACGACCACTTTCGAGGAGTAGCCTCGGGTACTGCGCCGCCCAAAAGTGCAGCACAGCCTTGTCCAAGCATATCATCCGGCAGCGGGATATTGTCAAACCATTCTTGCGGCAGATACCCAAGTCCGCAGCCAATGAATTGGTTGTTGCATACACGTCCCTTGACTTTAGGAAACTCCTGTTGCACGGCATACATACAGACACCGCCAAAGGCATTCAGATAAAACGTATTGTCCGTGATCTCGGCATAGCCATTCTTATCGTAGCTATTCCAGTGGATACAGGCGGCTCCCTTGACTTGCGTGAAAAAGTTATGCCTGATGTACAAATTGTGCACACTGTTCGGTAAGATTGCAGCTCCCGAAACATCGCTCGGCCTGCCGTTATTCACACACGGGTTATACCAGATATCCCGGAATATGCAATCTTCAATCCAGATGTTTTCGCTCCATATCTTATTTCCGGCAGCATCCACACGCTCCCGCAACCGGATACCAAACGTCCATATTGTCTGGTCACCGTTGTTGTTGATACCGTCCCAGATGCAGTTTTCAAACCGGATATTCTTGCATCCCTTCACATCGAACGCTTGCCCTTTCCAGAAGATCACGTTCTTTACCGTCACGTTCTCCACGTTTTCCATTGTGAGATACATATACTTGTATCTTTTATTCCCGCCATCAATCACGCAGTTGCTCTGATTCAGGACTTGGTTCAGCGCATCCGTGTCATCCGTGCTGCCGTCTCCGGCAGCACCATACTGCTGCGGCGTGACAGACCCGGTGGACGGTGTGGTCTCTTCCAGACCGGCAAGCCAGTCCTCGATGTGGTTCAGGTGTGCAGCAGTCAGCACCTGACCGTCCCGGAAGCGCTGCACCTGATAATCTGACGGGCTGGACAGGCTCTGCACGGCAGCGGCCTGCTGTATGGCGGTTTCTGCCGAAAAGGCGACTGCCGGTGCAGCAGCGGCGTTTGTGGATTCTGGGATCAGGTTGCCCAGCATGGCAGAGCCGAGAACTGCCTGCCCCAGAAGGGCGGTATTGGATGCGTCCAGCACGCCTTTGCGGAAGGGGTCACAGGTGGCGGTCATGCTGACGGTGGCCTTTCCGTTTTCATCTGGGGTGAGGGATACCTCGAACTGCCCGGCCCATGTCTCTTTGTCGCGGGTGAAGTAAAAGCGCACCCACTGTCCCTGCAGCAGCGTTTCCAGTTTGTCGCGGATGCCGGGCCATTGCGCTTTGGGGCGGCCGCAGACGAACTCCATGGTGATCTTCCGCTTTTTGTAGTGCACGCTACCATCCACGGCCCGTGTCAGATCCAGCAGAAAATCTGCCCCGGGAATCTCCACAAGGTTCGTGTCGGGCTCTTCAGGGCCGATCTTGGGCGAATCCTTTTTCAGCCACAGGCCATACGTGGAACGCAGGGAAATGGTAGTGGATGCATCCAGAAAGATACGCACATCGTTCAGATTCGGATTCTGGGCGGCAATGGCTTCCATTGCGGCATAGTCCCTCACGTGTAAGTCACCTCCGTGCCATCATCGTGCGATTCGACAGCGTGCGCTGCTGCCTGCGCGGCCGGTTCCGGCTCCGGCGGGCTGTAGATCAGCTTTTCTCCGTCCCACAGGTAATCCGTGTAGGATCCCTTGGAAATACCGGAAAGGTCATCCAGCAGGATCTCGTCCGGCGGCAGCGGGTTCGGGAGGATGCTTTCGTGGCACCAGCCTCCGGCATACAGCCGCCCGTCCGAACAGACCTTGCACTTGAATTTAAAATGTTCCATGGTGCCTCCTTACAAAAATCCGTACAGTTCCAGCGGACGGCAGACTTCATTGTTCACTGCAGAGCCATCTCCACCAGGCGTTTGCAGGGAAAAACTCCATCCACCCAAGAAGGTCGTTCCTCCATACTGGGATGTTCGCTCGATTCCATCTCCAAACATGATACCGTTTGGGAGAACCGTCACATTGCGCCAATGCGGGGTGTTCCACGGGTACATGATCGAATAGGTGGCTCCATTCACCGGCAGGATCGCTGTAACACGGCCGGCCGACCCGCCGCTTGCAAACCAGGTGCCCTTTTTGTGGGTGTCGTACACCAGAAGCACGGCAGAGTACGAGGAAAGGTCAATGTTAGTGATCTGCGATGCAAACCCGCCCGTGGGATTCCCGTTGGAATCCCGATCATAGGCCCATTGGTAAATCAGGCTATTCCTGATACCGTGGAAGTAAATGCCGCCGCTGCTGATGGAGCAGCTGCCCTTTCCGTCCGTGATAGAGATGGCGTTGGACTGGATGTTGACCATGCTGCTGCCATCCATGACCCGGATACCATCGTTCAGGATCTGTACCCGTTTGCCGGGCAGAGAATCGTGCCGGACGATGAGACCGTTCTGCGGGGTGAACTCCAGAAAGTTCGTGGCAGTTTTGGCAGCTTCGGCTGCATCTTGCTTTGCCTGATTTGCGGCGGTGTCATCGGTATACTTAGACGCTTTCACCCAGTCAGCAGCCTGATAGCTGCCGGACTGGCGGGCGGTCTGGCAGCGCAGGATATCACCGCCGTCGCCCTGCATCCAGATGTCGCCTACATCATAGGGCGGGGCGGGTGTTACGCCAAAGCAGCGCACCTTGCCGTCTGCGGTGGCTTGTGCCGCAGCAGCGTCTGCCAGAGCTTTCGCCACGCCGGTGTCACGGATGACGGTCCAGCTGTAGGTGCTTCCATCCAGCACCCAGCGGTAGCCCAGACCGGTGAGCTTGTCGTAATACAGATCGCCGATATGCTGCTTTTTGGCGGTGTCGGTCGTCCAGTTTTTTGCAGGCTCGTTTGCAGCGGTGGGCGTGCCGGCATAGAACCAGCTGGTGATGTTATCATCGATCTGGTTCTGCAGATCTCCCATCTTCACGACAGCATTCGAAAGCCCCTTGGAGATATCCGATAGCTTACTGTCTGTGCTGCTTTTGTAGGCAAACAAGCGTTTCAGCATATCCTGATGGTATTTTTCGGAGGTGTAGGCGCTTTCCTGCAGCAGATTGGTCGTGCCCATGTTGGCCACCTGCCTGTCGGTCAGGGTGCGGCGGGTCATACCAAAGGTAAACTCTTTCTGCGCAGGTTTTGCCAGCAGCTCTACCAGCTTTGTGCACAGCATTACGGCATCCACACTGTGCGGGGTGCTGACGATGTGGGAGTACATGGAAAAATCAAGCCGGTCGGTGTCGTAGCCTGCATCCACAAGATCCACTGCCCGGATGATGTAGCTGGTCTTCATGGCGTAGTTCTGCTGCAATGCCTGAACACCGGCGGCAAAGGTATCGTTGGCACTGTCTGTGTCCAGCTCTACAATGCGGGTGATGACGCCGAACTTCTGCACGGCCGTGTCGTTCTGGATCCAGCCCTCCTGCAGGTTATAGGAGTAGCCCGATGCAGGCAGATACTGCGCAATGGTGGCGGCATCTGTTTCCATGATGCCCCAGCGCTCCTCGTGCTTATCCTTGGAGGTGTCCCGCCACCACATAAGCTTGTAGTACCACTTGGAGGTGTCCACCGTGTGCTTGTTGCCGATAGGGTAGATGCGGGTGTACAGGTCGGTGGCGTCGGTGGTTTCGCTCAGGTTGAGCAGATTGCGTCCGTACTCGATTTTCTGGGCGGTCTGCCGCTTGGCTTCCACCGCCTGATCGCAGTAGTTCAGCACGTTCAGACCGGTGGCAGCATCAAAGCTGCAATAGAAGTACCCGCCGAACACCTTGAGCACCAGCTTGTCCAGAATGTCCCACACCTTGCCGTAGTCCTCGCCAACGCCGTACTGGTCGGCATCGCCGAACTGCACCACAAGGTTGCCCAGTGCCGCCGTCACGGTGCCAAGCTGGAAGCATTTCATCTTGCTTTTTACCTGATCGTTATGTGCGTCGATCAGGTGCTGCAAAAACTGGCGCAGCGTGCCCTTGTAGTTGAAGGGGGTGATGGAGGAATCGTTGAAATAGCTCAGCGCGCCCTCGCAGTACACCACCCGCCGGTTGTAAAAATCGGCCTCGTGCTTCAGCACTCGTCCGCGCCAGATTTCTTTGCCATCCCGCCGCACCTGCACCACCGTGCTCAGCTTTTGCAGCATATCGTACTGTGCATGATCCCGCGTCATGGTAAAAACAAGGCTGCCGCCCTTGCTGACCTCGCGGGTCAGCTTGGGGGACAGCACAAGCGCCTGCGGATCGTTGGGGCGATAGAGCAGCAGCTTTTCGTCCGGGTTGCCGTAGGGGTATGCATAGATCTCGTACATATCAGTTCCCTCGTTCGCTCAGCACTGCCAGATCGCCGAGATTGTTGTTCACGCTGGGGGTGATGATGCGGCCTACCTGTTCGCCGTCCAGCGCAATCACGCTGTTTCCGGCTTCCGGCAGATATTTCGCCACCACGCCGTAGAGCCGCTCCATCTGCGCCTGCATCTTGGCCTGATAGGCCAGCATGGCGTTGTTGTCCGGGTTCATGACGTAGGGATCGGTGCGGTAATCGTAGCCAGCAAAAGCACGCTCGTTGCCGTACCAATAGGCATCCTGAATGTCCTTGTAGGAGTGCGCCTTCTGCGTGCTGGTGGTCTTTTTGCTCTTGCCAAACTTTGCAAACAGCGCAACGCCCAGCGCCACAACACCCGCCACAATGGCCACGATGGCGGCGACTTCCGGGTTTGCCATGATCAGTGCGCCAACCTGTCCAAGCGCTCCGCCGATGCTCTCTACGATCGTGCCAAGGCTGCCCATGCTCCCGGCAAGTCCGGCAATATTCGTGCCCGCGTTGGAAACAAACGTACCGATGCTGGTACCCATGGTGCCCAGCACGCTCATGATCTTGCTGCCGACGTCGGAGATATCCACGTTCAGACCGTTCAGGATATCCTGCACCCCGCCGTCCTTGCCCAGTGCATTGCCCAGACCCTTGGCAATACCGTCCGCGATGCTGCTGCCGATATCCCACGCCTTCTGCGAAATGTCGCTGATCTTATCGCCCAGTACCTTGTTCAGCCGCTGGATGAGGTTCTGCCCGAAGTCGTCAATGAGCTTCTGGCTTTCCGGTGCAAGGCCGTTGTACAGGGTGGACAGCACCCACTGCCCGATGGACTTCCAGTCCTTGCTTTTTACGGCAGAGACCAGCGTGCTGAAGGTGCCCAGCACGCCCTTGTCGGTCTCCTTCTTCCAGCCTTGCACAAGGCCGGAGAAATTTTTGGAGGAGGCTTCCTCCATTGTTTTTGCCACCTGCTCGGTGCCGTCGGCGGCGATGGTCTTTACCTCCTTCACCGTGCGCAGCGCACCGTCGATGATGGCGGTGTAGGTCTTGGTGATGGTCTGCTTCTGGCTCTCGGTGCCGTCGGTCAGGGTCTCGGTCACGGTTTGGGTGGTGGCACGGATGCCATCCACCAGCGCCTCATTGGTAGAGGTGATAGAGGAGGCAAGCTCCCGCACCGTTTCCATGGTCTGCTGCACGGTCTTTTTGCCGTTTGCGCCGATGGTGGTAACAGTCTTGATATCCTTCAGCACGCCGTTCACCAGCTGGCGGCTGGTCTCGGTGATGGTTTGTTTCTGCTGCTTCTGGCCGTTGGAGAGCACCTCGTTGGTGGTCTGGGTGGTGCGGGTGACCTTGCCCAGCACCTCGGTGACAGTGTCGGCGTAGGAGCTGACCACAGAAGCCGCTGTGGCGGTCTTGGATGCCGCCGCAGCGGCTGCATCCCCGGACTTGGTATAGGCCGGGATTGCGATCTCCGCCATAGTCTGGGCGCTGCTGCCAAGGCTTGTGTTGGAACTTGCCCAGCTGGCAGCCCAATTATCCTGCTTGCCGCTGGCGGTCTCGGCCAAAGAAATACCGGCAGTGACAGCGGTGGCGGCATTGCTCACCACATTGCCCTTGCCGGTCAGGCCCTTGATAAAGCTCTGTATCAGGTTTTTGCCCCACTTCACAGCCTGCGAGGGCAGGCTCTTGATCCAGCTCAGTGCGCTGGAAAAGCCGCCCTTGAAGGCGGTCAGCATACTGGAGCCCATGCTCTTTACGCCGTTCGCCACGCTGGTGAGGATGTTCTTGCCGATGTTCAGCCAGTTGATGGCAGAGATCACCGACAGCATCGCTTGCAGGATCTTCTTCCAGTTGGCCAGCAGGGAAGGCACAGCCTGTATGATGCCCGCGATCAGCTGCACGATGATGGAGATACCCTGCGCAAGGATCTTGGGCATATTGTCGTTGATGATGCCTGCAATATTGATGATGATATCCGGCACGTAGGCGATCAGCTGCGGCAGACCGGCGATCAGGCCGTTAAGCAGCTGGGTGATGCAGTTAAGACCTGCATCCACAAACTGCCCCGCGTTGGCGCGCAGCTCCTCGGTAAAGGAGAGCAGCTGCGGCAGGGCAGTGGACAGAAACGCCGGGATGCCCTGCGCAAATCCCGCTGCCAGACTGCTGACCAGCTCTGTGCCGGTCTGGAGCAGCTCCGGCACAAGGCCGTACACCAGCTGCGGAATGCCCGCCAGCACGTTGCCGATCATGGGCAGCAGGTTGCCCTGCAAAAAGGTGCGGGCGGTATCTGCCAGAGCCTGCATGGGCGCGGTCAGGTCTGCGCCGGTGCTCCAGTCGCCCAGTACGTTCTGCGCTGCTGCCTTCATGGCTGCAAAGCTGCCGGTCAGGGTGGTGGCGGCTTCCTTTGCCGTGGTGCCGGTGATGTCCATCTCAGTCTGTATGACATGGATGGCGCTGTACATATCGGCCAGATTACCCAGCTCGTAATGTACACCGGAGAGCTTCTCTGCATCGGTCAGCAGCCGCTGCATCTCTGCCTGCGTGCCGCCGTAGCCGAGCTTGAGGTTGTCCAGCATGGTATAGTTCTGCTTGGCAAAGCCCTGATAGGCGTTCTGGATGGACGCCATGTCAGTGCCCATCTTGTTGGCATTGTCGGCCATGTCTACCATGGCCATGTTGGCCAGCTGCGCAGCGGCGTTGGTATCCTTGCTCACGCTGGACAGCAGACTGGCGGCAAAGCCGGTGGTCTGCTCCATGTATTCGTTGGCAGACAGACCCACCGTCCGGTACGCCTGTGCAGCGTAAGCTTTGACCATATCAGCGCTCTCTTTAAACAGGGTCTCCACGCCGCCGATGCTCTGCTGTAATGCGCCGCCAAGGTTCAGGGAATCCGAGATTACCTTGCCGATGCCCGCAGCGGCGATCACCTTTTTCAGCGTGCCCACCAGCTTTGTGCCCAGCAGCGTGCCGGCGCTTTCACCGGCAGAGGCAGCCTCGCCGCCCATAACACGGGAGATGCTGCCCTGAATGCCCTCGGCAGAGGGCACGATCTGGACATAAGCCTTTGCCAGCTCAATGCCGTTTGCCATCTGGTTCACCTCCTTCTGCGGCGCGCATTGCCGCTTCAAATTCCTCGGGGCTGTCAAAATATTGCAGCGGACTGTCCTCGGATTCCGCTTCTGTCTTGCCCAGCAGGGTATTCAGGATGGATGTGGGCGGTTTCTCGTCCGCATTCGCAAGCCGTCCGATGCGCCAGCAGATGACCTGCAGGGTGTCCAGTTCGGCTGCCTGCAGGGTCTGCGCAAGGGTCAGTTTCTGCCCATGCAGCACCATCATGCTGCGGCTGTCCGTCGGCAGACCGGCGGCCAGAGTGGCCGCCAGCCGCACCGGCAGGGTACGCCAGTTCAGCAGGTTGTAATACTGGACAAAATCGCAGATCAGTGCGTCCTCGTCCGTTGCGATCAGTTCGGCGAGGATGCAGAGTTTTTTCCGGCGTTGATGGACTGGAACAGCTCCATGATGGCGCTCTCAACGGCAGACGCAGGCACGCGGCCGTCCTCGGTACGCAGATGGTCGTACAGGCGCTTTTTGCCGTCCTTGCCCAGCAGCTTTACGACCAGCCGGGACATGGCCAGCGGGTTGCCCTCGTCCAGATCAGACAGTGCGTCCAGCACCTCCATGTTGTCCAGTGCGCTCTCTTCCAGTTCAATGGAAAAGCCGGATTCGGTCTTTGCAGTGATCATGATAGTCCTCCTTACTTGCCAGCACTCTGCATATACTCGTAGTGAGTCTTGCCATCCGTGTCGGCAATCGCGGTGATGGTGGTCTGGTAACCAACGGCAGTGCCGTCTGCATAGGTGATATCACCCACAGAGGTCACAGTGCCGCAGGGGATGACTACGCGCTTTTTCACATTGTTCTTCAGCACCATCTCCACGACGTAGGCATAGAAGGGCAGATCGTCGGCGCTGGCCTTAACGGTGATACCGGTCTCCAGCGTGCCGGTGACGTTGTCGGCGCCGTATACGGTCTTCAGCACTTCCACGTTCAACGCCTCGATCAGCGTACACTGGAAGGTATCCGGGCGCTCGGTCATCAGGCTCAGCACGGTATCGCCGCCCCATGCAGCGGTGTTTTCGTTAGAGGGGGAGTTTGCGTTGGTCAGACCGTCCTTGGAGATATAACCCAGAGACTTGAACTCCGGGTCCAGCTCGCTCTTGGCGTCCGTGGGCAGAGCCGTGCCCAGCGGGGCGCACCAGATGGCGCCGCCGACCTTGGGCTTTGCTGCGGTCACATTTTTTGCATTCATAGAAAATGCTCCTTTCGTCAGTAATGCACCACCTCAAAAACTGCCTGATACCGGGGCAGCTTGCGGGTGGTGTCCGGGAAATTGTAGTCGGTGTTCAGTGTGCAGGAGACGATCTCCGGCAGGGTGTCCGCGTCCAGCATGGTCTGCACCACACGGTGGCTCAGCTGCGCAGCGGCATGGTCGCTGCTGCCGTAGGACTGCACCGCCAGCGTAGCGGTAAAGATGCCGTCCTTGTAGCTGGAGCCGGTCTTTTCTAGCACACAAAAATTGCCGGAGGGCTTCTCCGGCACGGACAGATAACAGGGAAAAGCGTTTTCACGCAGATAGTTCTGGATGATTTCTTCGATCATATCACTTCAGCGCCTTCAGAATAGAGTTGGTGTCGGCGTTTTCCTTGCGGGCGGCAGGGCTTTCGGCGCTCACCTTAGCCACCACGCGGGTGCTGGCTTTGTAGTAGCTGGCCTTGTAGCCCTCGCCAAGGCGGTTCTGCGCCGCAAAGGCAATGCCGGTCAGGGCGTTCTCCATCTCCGGGCTTTGCAGCAGCAGCCGCACGCCCTTGCGGTTCAGCTTGATGGTCACCTTACTCATAGCGTTCCACCTGCACTTTCTTATTCCAGCGCAGCGGGATCATGGCTTCGATACCCTGCACAGCCCCGCCGCAGGTGCGGAAGGTCTGCCCGAAAAACGCCACCCGGACGTTGTCCCAGTTGTGGGTATCGCCCTTGGGGATTGCCAGCGTATAGGCGATGCGCCGCCCGGTCAGCTGCAATTCGGTGGTGATCTCCTCGGCAGTGGGCTGCCCCACCAGCACATTGTGCACGGTGACAGGGTTTTCTTCGTAGATGGGATCGTGGAAGCCGTCCTCGCCGGTCTTGGTCTTTTCGTATAGAACGATATCGATACCCTTCAGCATAAGTCCTCCAGCGGGCTGTGTGCGCCCAGCCTGCTGCCCACGCCCAGCAGCTTCTTTTCCAGTTTGGAGAGATACAGCTCGCCGGTAGAGCCGCCGCTCATGGTCCAGCTCTGGCTGTAGCCCAGCGCCGTGGCAGTTCCCTGCGTTGCGCCCATGGGGAAGGTGACGGCATCTGCGCTGTCCGTGTCCCCCAGCTGGCGGCGCACCATCCGGCAGGATACCAGCCGCTTGCGGTCAACGTCGGCATCGGCATTGTAGGTGTCGATGATAAGCGCCGCCTCGCTCAGCAGGGCGGTGCAGCGGCCGCGCTCCTCATCCGACAGGACGCGGAAGCCTGCCTCCACATCCTGCAGTTCTGCGTAGCTCATGGTGGCACCTCATCAGGTGGCGGTCTCGGTGCGCTTGATGTACAGGGTCTGGGGCTTGGAGACCTTCAGGCCATACACCTTGCGGCCCTGTACAGCGGATGCGCCGATGTACTTGCCGGAGCCGGACAGATCCTGCAGGTGCACAGCGGTCTGCCACTCCATGACGCGGTGGCACCAGTTGGGATGACCGGCGATGAACTCGGTGGTGGTCTTTTTGCTGCTGACGCGGGTGGTGGACTCGTAGTCCATGTTGTTGCTCTCGAACACATTGAAGCCCGCAATGCGGCCAACAACGCCCTGCTGCACCATCTCCTGAGAAAGGTCGCCCTGCTTGATGAAGTGCTCGTCCAGCATCAGCACCTCCAGATACTCCGGGGATGCAATGAGGAAGCGGCCCTCGTTGGGCACGCCCTTGCGGCCCAGCACCCGCTTGGCCTCTAGTGCCAGCTTGTAGGCGTTGGCCTCGGTGGCGGCGGTCTTGGTGGCGCTGATGGTGGCACCGGCTGCGCTTTCCAGCGCGTCGATGGACTTCTTATCGATGGACAGCGCCAGAGAGTAACCGGCACTGTCCAGACGCTCTGCCACGATGTCATCGGGCACGCTGTCGGCATCGTAGCCGTCGATCAGCTCGTTGACTGCCTCGTCGTGGTCGATGTTCAGATCCAGATAGGTGGTGGTGCCCACATCGGCAGCAACGCCGTTGGCCTTGTCGTACTCCTTGACGGCCACCTCGGTGTCGCGTACCGGAATCTTGACCTTGCCGGAAGTGGGGTCGCCCTCGTAGCGGCTGTTGAAGATGAGATTGTCGCGGGTCACCAGCGTGTTACGCAGCTTTACGTCCACATAGGATGCCCAACGCTCCTGATTTGCATGTGCCATAAAAATACCTCGCTTTTTCCGTGCTGCTGCACGGGTCAGATTTTCAGATTCGGGTTCAGTTTGCTGAAGGCAGCCAGAACGCCGTCCGGCTGGCTGGGGATATGGTTCGGAGTACCGCCATCTTTAACATTGGGATACCCGGCAGACTGGGTGTCGCCGAACGCCCAAGGGTTGGCCTTGACTGCATCCTCCAGCGCCTTGTTGATGTCGGTGGTGCGGTCTTTAGAGCCCTTCAGGGCATCCAGATCCAGCAAAGCGCGCACTGCATCCACGCTGCGGCCCTTCTTGCCGAGGATGGCGGTGTTCAGGGCGTTGTCAAAGGCAAAGCCATCGGCCTGCGCCTGCATATCCGCCTTCAGCTTGGTCACCTGCGCCTGCAGCCCGGCAACGTCCACGCCGTCAAAGGCCTTCAGGCCGTCCTGTGCGGTCTTGAGCTGCGCCTGTGCGCTGTTCAGCTGGGTCTGCAGGGCTGCGGCTGCGTTTTTCTCCCGGGTGATGTCCACACCGTTCTCCTGCATGAGCCAGTTCAGCTGCTCCTCGGTAATGCCGGGGATCTTGTTCTTTACGTCTTCGCGTTTCATGGTGGAAACTCCTTTCTATCTGTAAAACCTCGGTTTGGTGACGCAGTTCTCCGTCTGCGTCCGGTTGTGGGCAGGGTACGCACTGCCCGCTGCGATGGCACCGTCTGGAGGCATCGAACCTCCCGCTTCCGGTTTTGGAGACCGGTGCTCTTCCAGAATGAGCTAAGACGGTATAAAAAACCACGGTGCGTGTGCATCGTGGTTTAGTTGATGATTTCGGCAGTCTTTCCGGTAAAATCATATTCTCCGGCAATCGCCATTCGCGGACCAATGTCATGAGCCTTAATACGAGGATAAACAATACCATCGATTTTTACGGCCTTTCCGGGTACGATAAAAAGCTGGTCGGAAGGAAAAGCATCGAATTTCAGTGTGGTAAATCCGCAGAAAGCATCGCTTTCAATGACTTTCATTTCTTTCCCTCCAATTCTTTCAATAGATTTTTGTAATACTCAAGTTGTTGCTTTGTCAGAACGGTTTCTTCTACTGGTATTTTATACTTTTCAGAGACATTTATCAAGTGTTCTTTTGCATCAATCTCATTTAATGCTGTACGAATATCAATAGGCTTGTCATCGTTCATGCCACGCTGATTTTGCCAGAAATGATAGGTTTCTTCCAGGACGTCTGAAATCGTTGCGTCCGAACGGAACATGATAATATCACCGACTTGTAAAGCGGTTGCACCTTGTTTCTTGAGATGTTCTTCAATATCCGGTGTACCCCGTAGCACAAGACCACCGACACGTTCGATGGGGTTCGTCAGCTTATTGTACAATGCTTGCGGGATGATTTTAGCACCTTCTGCGGAGGTCTTTTGATGCGTGTATCCTGCCTTGCGGGTCATTTCAACGGACTGCTTGACTCTCGCCGCATACGCCGCCCGCTTCTGGGCATTGATGGCATCCTTTCGGGCGGCGTAGTCGATGCGGCGCAGGGCGTTCACATCGCTGCCGGCGTTCCGGTACTGCCTGAGGTATTTCTCCGGGTCGTAGCCTGCCACGCTTGTGCCGGAATGGAACCGCACCGCAAACTCACAGTCGCAGTTGGAATGGATGTGCTCCGCGTGCCCATTCTTCAGCAGCTTTTGGCTGGCGGTCTGCCAGCCCCGGGAGGCCAGCGTGATGCAGAAGGGGCAGGTGTCCCCGTGGGGCACCCATGCCCACTGTGCGCCGTCCCGCACCGCGTTATACAGGGTGGTGTCTGCGCCCGCCCGCTTGACAAGGCGGCTCACGCCGCTGAGCAGGTTCTCGGGGTTCTGGTCCTTGGTGGCGTGCACCATGCGGGCAACCTCGCCATAGCTGGCAGTGGCGGCAGGCTCTGCTGCGGGCAGCAGAACGCCCTCGGCCTCGGCCAGTGCATCGTACATCTGGCAGGCCAGCTCCGCGCTGCCTTCGCCGTACCGGGTGATGACCGCGTAGGCGTAGGAGATCAGCGCCTCGGTATCGTCCGTGCCGTGCAGCCGGATATACTCCCGCATCTTCTGCCCGGCAGCCTCGTTCAGCCGGGAGAGCCGGGCAATGTAATTATTCCACGTCCGTGTCGTTATCTGCATCGTCCATCTCCATCAGCAGCGCCTGCCCGCGCGCCCGCTGCTCCTGTGCCCGGATACGCCGGATATCCGCCTGATCAAAGCCGATCATCTCCAAAAAGGTGTCGGTGCTGGCGAACTCCTTCCGGGCGGTTGCGATCTTGATGGCAGCGTCCGCAGTCACCGCCACGCTGGGCATGGCAGGGTTTTTGAAGTGCGCCATTACGCCGCGCTCGTCCTCGGTCAGCTCGGTCAGAGATACGTTCCGGGCAATGGCCTGCGCCATACAGGCGATTGTGTGCAGGGCATCGCCGTTGCCGGTGTTCAGCTGCTGCGCCATCAGCACCAGCGTCTGGCTCTGGGCAAGGATGGCATCGCTGCTGGTGGGGTTGGCATCGTTCACCACGCCTACATCGGTCACGGTCAGACCGGTGGCTGCCGCAAACTGGGTGGCGGTCATCCGCATTTTCTCCACATGGGGCTGTAAGCTGCCCTGCGCCAGCTGCCCAAAGACCGGGTTTTCGCCGGTCTCCGGGTTGGAAGTGGCGGCGATGAGCGCGCCGACATACTGCTTGAATTTATCGGACGAGATGGCATCGAACTGCTCATCGGTCACGCCGAGGATGTACTTCTGGGGTGTGGTGTCAAACTCCAGCGCAATGGTGGCGTTGGCCACGGTGCGCACATAGTCGTCGATAAGGGAACGGATGGCACGCTTCAGGCGGCTGCGGCCAAAAGGCTTGTTGCTGGTGGCGTTCCAGATCAGCGGCTCCATCAGCGGACGACCCATCCGGTGGGGCTTCCGCTCCGCCGCCCAGCTGCTGCCGTTGGAGCGCAGCACAATGACAGCAGTGTCGGTGTAGAAGTTGACCAGCGCAGGCCGCCAGCTGCCCTCCTGATGCTCGTCCTGCACCGTGTCGATGATGGCAAGCCCGCAGTCGATGCGCCCCTTCCCGCCGCTCCAGAGCGCGGAGGCGGTGGCAGGGGAGTGGAAGCGGATGCGGCAGCCGACGTCCGCATCTGCGGACAGGGTGGCGAACACGCAACCGTATTTCAGCTGATCCCGGCAGGCTTTGGCGTAGGCAGCAACCAGACGGTTGTCGGTCACCAGCTTTTGCAGCCCGTCCAGTGCGCCGCCGTTGCTCACAAAGCCATCGAACATACTGCGGGATGCCAGCGCGTCCACCGCTTTCTGTCCCCAGTTGCAGCCGACCTCCAGCTTGTTCAGCCCTTTGGGCAGCGCAATGCCAAGGTTCACGTCCTGCAAAGTGACGTGCCCCTCGTAATACTTGTCCTTGGTGGCGTTGCGGCTCTGGTGGTAGCTGTAGGCTTCGGCCAGCTCGTTCAGCTGCCGCTGCTCCTCATTGGTCAAGCCCGGCACAGTGCCAAAAGAAAGGGTGGTGGTCATGGTGCTCCTTTCACCCGATGCGCATTTTGCGGGTCGGGTCGCGTTTACAGGTCTTTACGCCCCACAGCGCCAGCGCACAGGCTTCTACCGGCAGACTGTTGTCTCCGCCAAAGCCGTACCCGCCGCCGATGGGGCGCTTGATGGCGGTGCGGGCGCTCTCGTCCAGCACGGTCTGCGGCTGATACCATGTCAGGCTGTGCTCGCTGATGCTGTTGGTAAAGCCGCCCACGGCGGCGATCACGTCCTTGGTGCCGGGGCGGATCACGGCGTTCTTTGCCCGCCACACCGCTTTGATGCGGTCTGCCAGCACGTCCACGCCGTTGCGTCCGTCAATGACCACGCAGCTGGCTTTGTCGTACCGCTGGTTCAGCCAGTCCGCCAGCCATGCAAGCCCCTGCCCGGTGGGGCGCAGATCGATCAGGGAAACGCGGGCAGCGCCGTCCTTTGGTAGCACCGCGCCGCACAGACAGACTGCGCTGCCGTCCGGTGCAAACTTGATGCCGTAGGCGGTCTTGCCCTCGGGCTTTTGCTCCTCGCTGGCGCAGGCCGCCCACGCGGCGGGGTCAATGGCAAGATCCAGCTGCTGGGTGGCCTCCGGGCTCCACCAGCCAAGACGTTCCCGGGCAAAGGTGTCCGGGTCCAGCTGCTCGGCCTCGCCCTCAATGGTGGAAAGCTGGATGCGCCGCCCCAGCGCGGGGTTTGCGGCTGCCCAGCGCGCCGGGTCCTTCACGTCCCCGATCTTGTCCACCGAGAACTCGAACCATGCAGCTTTTTTGGCTTCGCCGTCCAGCGCGCGGCGGCGCAGCGCCCGGAACACGGTGCCCACGGCATCCGGCCCCGGTGGCGTGCCCACATAGATGGTCTGCGGATTCAGGCTGGCAGAGATGGCAGGCAGAAAAGAGCCCTGCGCGGTCTCGTCCAGCTCCTGCGCCTCGTCAAAGATCAACAGATCGCCGTGCTGGCCGCGTCCGCCGTTGCGGGTGCGTGCCAGAAACTTGATGCGGGCACCGCTTTTCAGGATGATCTGCTCCCGTCCGAGGGCGGTGCGGATCTCCTCCACATATCGCCGCATCCGCGCACCCTCAAAGAAGGCGCGCATCTCCTCAAAGGTCTCGGTGGCAGTCTTTTGCAGGTGGGCGGTGTAGATGACCGTTTCGTTGAACAGCAGCATCCCGGCCTCGGCACGTCCCTGCACCAGCAGGCTCTTACCGTTCTGCCGTGGCACACTGCCGCCCGCTGTGGGCGCTGCCCACTTGCCGGAAGGGGTGCGCCCCATCCAGTCCTCCAGCACGTCACTCTGCCACGGATCCGGGATAGTACCGCCTGCCCGCAGAATGCGCACAGCATCGCCGCCGTCAGTGCTCCGGTACGCCGGAGCGATGCGTGCGGACGGCTCCTGGCTTCCCATCCTGCTGCCGCTGCGCGAGGATCGCGCCGACTTCGTCGTCATCGCTGGGTGCTCCCTCCATTTCCTCGATCTCACGGATGGTGTCACGGTACTGCTTGGCCAGCTGGGGCAAAAGCCGGGCATCCTCGCAGCTGTCGATGTTCTTTGCCAGCACCAGCGCCAGCCGCTTGAGCTGCTCCAGACGGCTGCCGCTGGAGGTGATGCTTTTCATGGTCGCCATGTCTGGATGCCCCTTTCAAAAAACTTCCTGTGTGTAAATCGGCGCTGGACAGCGCGGAGTCGCCGAGGGCGTCGGGAGGGGGACCCTCCCCACCCTACCACTCGCCGTCACTGACCTGCGGAATGCGGCACGGTTTTGCCCCTTTTTTGCCGGTTTTCGGGCTGTTTTGCCCGGTTTTGTTGCCTTTTTGCGCATTGCAGAAATAATGCGCCGCTTGCAGGTTCGTCCAGTCCTCAGCCGCTGCCCGCGCCGAGGAATACCCGAACTGCCGCCATTTGGATACAGGTCGGATCTCGTCCACCACGAAGGAGAGCGGGTGCTGTGCGTCTGAAGGCTCGTCATAATGAATAGGACCGAAACGACCATGACAGATGCCGCATTCGCAGCCCATTGCCCGCAGCCGCTCCCGATGCTTGCGCCGCAGATTGCCGTTGGCATAGCGCGGGTTCGTCATGGTGCAGGCCTCCTTTGGCAGCGTTGTGGTTACAGTGTACAGTGCCCTCACGGCCCGCTGCGCTGTGCACAGCCCCGGGGTATTTGCAGGGGGCGGTATTGCGGGAGAGGGAAGGGTATAAAAAGACCCCGGGGTGTTTTGCAAGCCCCGGGGGTATAAAATAAGCCGTCAGCTGGATTCGAACCAGCACCACAAGAGTTTCAATCCGTCCGGGGACAGGCCGGACAGGGCCGCTCTTGCGTATCGTCAATGTGACCCGCCTTAAATGGGCGGTGCTCTGCTTGAGCTACAACGGCATAGGATGGAGTGCGCAGCTGCCAGCAGTGGCAGCTTACTGGGCAGGATGGTGACAAAGGAACCCGCTTGGCAATACGCTGCCACGCACTCCGGGATGATGCTGCTATGACTCCCATGTATACCCAGTGACCCCGCCGGGGTGTTATCCTCAACAGTGCCACGGATACCAAAACATAAATTGCCCAGCTGGTACATTCAGGCTGTTGGTCGGTAAGGTGTTCCCCTGTCGCAGCCGGGCAATACAAAAGCCGCAGGGTGTTGGATGTTGTCCAGCTCCTTGCGGCTTTCGCAGTTTAATATTATCAGTTGGTTAAGGTGCATTCAAGTTCTGATTAGTCCAATTTTGTCCAGATTGGTCTATTTTAGTCCTGACTTTCTAATTTCAGACTTTTGATTGCCTGCCGGTGATGTGCTAACACAGCACTCTTTGACAGGTTTGTGCCCTGCATGATTTCACTCCAACTCTGAAATCTAATATATTTGCGAAACAGGATATCACGATCACACAGATTGTTCAGCGTATCCAATGCCGCCATGATTTCCTCATAAATCTCATCGCAGATAACAGCCTGAGAAGTTACGTGTTCTTCTGTCTCTTGAATGCGTTCAACCGCTCTTGGCAAAGCCTGCCCGTCAGCAGAGCCGCCGGGTATAGGTGAAATGTTCTGAGTTGTGCGCCCGGCATCCGTCTTGGCCGTTTCCAGTTGCTGCCGCCGAAAGGCCAGCAGCTGCCGGGCTGCCCCGTAACGTTTTAACCATTCCTTTTTTTCTTCATAGGTCATTGGACTGCATCCTCCCTTTATCAGCGGTGAAAATGTTCCTCTTTCAGATCCGGTTTTTTGGGCAGCGGCATCCAGACCGGAAGGCAATCCGGGAAAGCTGCCACCACGTTCCACGGCCAAACTGTCGTGTTCATGTCGCCGCGGTTCATGTTGATGCTCAGGACGCAGCCGTCCTCGTTTGCGTCCTCTGCGGTTGGCTTCCTCTCTTCCGTTCTGATCCATTCCGGCCACACGGTTGGCTCCAAATCCGGGATAAAATAGCTAAGCGGAACACCACAGGCATTTGCGACCTTGCGCAGAGTTTCAACCTTTGGGGTTAAGCGGCATGATTCATACAGACGCACACTGTTGATTGAAATTCCTACTTTTTCGGCAAGTTCAGCCTGCATCAGCCCAGCATTTTTGCGTGCCTGACGGATCAGATTCCCCATTTCCATTTTTTGTTTACCTCCTGTTTACCACCCCGCCGGGATATCCTCATGATCCGCCGGGGCAAAATCCTCGCTGTAGTTTTCGGACGGATCAGGCGCAGGCTGCCACTCATGATATTGCGGCTGCCACCACATGGGCACTCTGCCGGTTGCGCCCTCGCGGTTTTTCGGGATGCGCAGGTTAACGTCAAAGTAATCATTCGGGCCCTGCAGCTGACGCGCTCCGTCCACTTGGCTCTCGATGAAAACAACGGCGTCCGCGTCCTGCTCGATGGTGCCGGATCCGCGAAGGTCTCCCAGTGATGCCTTTTTGGTGCCGCCGTTGCGATCCGTTACGCGGTTCAGCTGTACCAGCTCCACAATGGTGGTGCCGGTCTCCATGGCAAGCTCTTTCAGGCTGCGGGTAACGTCCGCAAGACGCTCCTGCTCCTTGCGCCCCTGCTGGGTGTCGGAGATCAGACCGATGTGATCCACAAAGACCACACGCGGGCGGTATTTCATGACCCGGGCGCGGATATCGTCCACGGTCATCCGGGTGCCATCATCGTAGATCATGCCGGTGTGTCCCTTGATGAGGGCAAAAGCGTTGTTCAGGCTCTCCCGCTCCTCCTCGGTCAGCTTGCGGTCACGCAGCCGGGTGGAGTTAATGCGGGTCAGCTTGGACATGGTGCGCAGCATCAGCTTGCGCCTGTCCTCCTCCATGGTCAGGTAATACACCTGACAGCTGTTACTCAGGCGCAGAGCCAGAGCGAGAGCCAGATCTGTCTTGCCGTGTCCGGGACGGCCAGCAATGACGGTGACCATCTTCTCGCCGAACAGACCCAGCTCATCCAGTTCACGCCATGCCATCCTGACGCTGGTGTCTGGCTGCTGCAGCCATTGGAGCGTCTCGTCCCAGACCTCGGCAAACTCCTTGACGTTCGCGTCCACCGATTCCCGCCGCAGGTGATCCTGTTCTTTCAGCGCCTCGCTCAGATCCCGGCAGATGGTGTCGGAGTCCGCAGAGTTCATGGAGATCTTGGCGGCAAGCTCCAGCAGCAGACGCTTGCGGTAGTCCTCCATCACCAGCGCCTCATAGTCCTGCACATGGCTGATGGTGGGCACGGTCTCCGCTGCCAGCACGATCAGAGGCCGGAAGTCAGCGCCCAGCATCCGCTCCAGTATCACGGCATCCACGTTATGGCCGGTATCCAGCTGCAGCTTGATGGCTGCGAACAGCTGCCGGTATGGCCCATCCTCGAACATAGCCGGAGTTAGACGCTGCACGGTATCCTTGCACGCCGCCGGGTCTAAGATTGCAGCGCCGATCACAGCAAGCTGATGCTGCTGCGCAGTGGAGATCTTGTTGTTTGTCACGCTCCTACACCCCCAAGCAGATCCGCAAGGGTCGTGTCTTTGGTGATCTTGCGGGGCTTATCCGGTGCAGGCTGCGCGATATGTACCGCCGCCGGGGTCTTGTCCACAAAATCCTTGACCGCAAACACGCCCGTCCATCCGTTTTCAATGCTCTGGTTCAGCATGGCGATGGCGTACCCGGCACGATCCTTCACGCCCGCCTCATCCACAAGCCGCTTGATGGACTTGCAGATCTTCTTTGCAACCAGAGGGCTCCACAGCTTTTTCTTGTCCTTCTTGGCAAGCGCCTGCCGGTGCTGGTCAAAGTCCATCAGGGCGTCATACAGCCCGCCGGGTGCACCACGGGAAAACTCGTCAAAGACCTCGGCAACGGTCAGGCTGCTCGGCTCCTCCCGCGCCTCTGCGCGGGGTTTATTATTATTATTAGCTTTCTCTCTTTCTTTCTTGGGTGCAATTTCTGCACCGGTAGAGGTGCAACTTTTGCACCCATCTGAGTGCATATTCTGCACCGGTGCATTTTTTGCACTAGTGCAACTTTTGCACCCATCAGACGCAGACGAACACTCTGCCGGGCGAAGCGCTGCATACCGGTTTGTGGGTCTGCCGTTTACTGTCTCAGACCACTTGCGGATCAGACCGTCCTTTTCCAGCTCGCCCAGAAGGTTCAGCACGGCACGCTTGCTCAGCTTGAAGTATTCCACGATATAGCTGACAGAGCCATAGAAACAAGACTGATCGTCTTGGGAGAAGCCCCAGATCAGGGCATAGATCAGGAGCTTGTTGCCGTTGAGGTTGTAGTCCGTCACCATCCACGGCTGCACAACAACATATCCGTCTTTTCTCATCCCGTTAGCCCTCCATTAAAACGGCAGGTCATCGCTGTCATCGATCACGGAAAAGTCATCCACGCCGCCGTAGTTTGCAGGCGGGTCTGCTTTCGGCCATGCCTCAGAGCGCGGGGCAGCCTCGCCGCCCTCGTCCACCGGCTTGCTGGTGCCCTTGGAGCCCGCAAAGTTGATGTTGTCCGCCACCACGGCAACGGATGTGCGATTGTTACCGTTCTTGTCCTGATAGTTGTTGGTCTGGAGCCGTCCCTGAATAGCTATCAGACTGCCCTTCTGAAAGTAGCGGCACACAAAATCCGCCGACTGCCGCCATGTTATGACGTCAATGAAATCAGCCTGACGCTGCTCGCCGGGCTTTGCAAAGTTTCGGTCACAGGCAATGCGAAACTTGCAGACATTCACCCCCGCCGGGGTGGTGCGGAGTTCAGGATCCGCCACAAGGCGGCCCATAATTGCGATAACATTAAGCATTGATATAGTCCTTTCCAACGGCGGCCATCCATGCAGCGTGTGCTCCGGGGCCGTTCTTCTCCTCATATTTTGCCTGCGCAACGGCTTTCAGGGCCAGCGCAACGGTGGAATTGTAGTGGGCCGAAAATCCCGGCTCATTGTGGTGCTGATGGCACAGCCAGACCTTGAGCCCGTGCCGCTCGGAAAAGCTGCGCAGCGGGCCGGGCAGGATATGGTGCTCCTCCAGCCCGCGGGTGGTCTTGACCGTATACCAGCGGCGGCAGATGTAACACTCCTTTTCTGTCTGAATGATGCTCTTAGACAAGGGGCACCCCGTCCTTTTCAAAGGTTTCGTATGCCGTGCGGTAAGAGTGCACATCCTCCATGTGGTACTCGTGCCCGTCATAACATTTGAGGATCAGATCCCCGCCTTCCCCAATGCGCCGGATCGCAATGAGCACACCGCTCAGGGCTTGCGCCATGTTACGGCCAAAGCCGTGGGCCATCAGCAGCTTGCAAAAGCGCTTGCGGGTCATTTTCTTGGTCATCTGTCAAGACTCCTTTCCAATAGCGCCCTGACCTCTCTGAATCCGGGCATACATTTCGCCGTAAGGGTACAGCGTGGCCTCCGTGAAGCACTCGGCTTTTTCGTTGTAGACCATCAGGATGCCCTTGTGCCCCTCAGAGTAGTGGCGCAGTTCGATGATGGCACGGATAGACTGCCGGATATCACGAGCCTGTGATTTATGCTGCGAGATCATCAGCTTTTCAAAGCGTTTGCGTTTCATGGTTCACTCCATTCCTGCCAGTAGGCAGTTACCATGGGATCACTCACGCCCATCTCGGCGAGGCGGTCAAAGATCCCGTCTATCAGGTTCTTCATTTCTTGGGTGGTAAAGGTGGAGCTGCCCTGCGTGCACTTGACCGTGCAGCGGTTGTTGTCCAGTATCTCCACCAGATGGACAAGCCGGTAACAGCCGCGCAGGATATCCAGAGCGCCCGCCGGGACTTCCAGATAATCCACCTTGGCACCGTACTTCTCCAGCATCTCCAGATAGCAGTCCTCCGGGGTCACGCCGCCGGTGCGCCCGCCGTTGTAATGGTCTGCCATGATGGTGAGCAGCGCCCACATAAGGCTGTTCTGTGCTGTGCTGCGGGCTTTGTTCACCGGCTCCACCGTCAGGGTGATGTGCAGGGGCTGACCGTGTGCCAGTTCATCCAGACGCTGGTAGATCTGTCTCTCCACAAATTCCGCAGAGTTTTCCACGACCACCCGCCGGGCAACCGGATCATACACCACCGGCAGGCGGCCGATCACTCTGCTTGCCATACCACTTTACGCTCTCCCTGCAGCAGCTGCACACCGATGATGTGCCCATCTTCAGCCCGCAGCAGCTTGTCCACAGTCAGAGCGCTGTGTAGGCGGTAGCCCGCCACCGTGGGCGGGTCGTTGGGGTTCTTTGCCCGCTTATGCACCGGGTCAATGCTGACCTGATCGGCGGCGAAGGTCAGGGAGGGAAGTGCCATCACGTCAGCACCGGCACCCCAGAGTGCGCAAGCAGCCAGAAAGCTGCCGTTTTCCTTCCACTTGTCGGGGTTAGAGATCTGCAGCTTGCCCGCCGGGGCAGCTGCGTCCTTGATGGCGAAGTTGTTCATCAGCGGGTGATACACGCCCACGCCGCACCAGAGGCGGCCATCTGCGAAGTAGTAGCGCCGCGTCCAGCCCAGCGTGCCAAACGTTTCATCCATCATGCACCAGACGGCAGCGGGGCCAGGCAGCAGCCGGACGCGCACGGCATCTGTGCTGCACTCGCAAATAACCACCTGCACCTCCTGCGGGGCTGTCTGGCGGGGTTTGGGGGCGAACAGGGGAAACTGTACCACCTGCGCCGCCGGGCGCTCCTGTGCGCTCTGGGCGGGCTTTCTGCGGGTGGTGCTTTTCGCGTTACTTTTTGCGGTTGTAGACATTCTGCAAACGCTCTCCTTTCTCGTTGTAGGATCTCGGATCAGCCAGCGGGTGCAGCCAGCCATACTGCAGGGCACCCTGCGCGGCAGCACGCTGCGCTGGCGTTGCTTTCCACAAATCGTTTAGGTCATCTGCTGTATCATCCTTTTCAACGAAGTGGCAGCGGTGGGTGCCGGTAACCATGCAGACCACAGTGCCGTCCGCTGCGGTGGCATATACCACACGCGGCATCAACTTGCAAACTTCCGTCAGGGTTGCGGCTTTCTTGGTCGGGGTGGTGGCTTTAGGCCACAGCCAATCCTCGTCCAGTAACCATGTAAGCTTGCCGTCAACAAGGACGTTCTGCGCCTTTTTCCATGCGCGTTTGCGGATCATGCGCCGCACCGCGGCAGGCGTTTTCCCGTGGATCTCTGCCCACTCCTCAACGGTGACCATTCTTCCCATGGGATCATCTCCTTTCTGTGTCTTGATACACTGGCAGTGGCTCTTGTTTTACCTCCTGCCACCAGTGGAGGGCGCTGTTATCGGTTGCTGTTGCGGTACATCAGGGCAACATAGAGCAGATCCAGACCGAGGATCACATAGATCAGTGCTTTCATGGGTGCGCATCCTCAATGGAAATAGCCTTGATCGGGCACGGGTACACAAACCACCGGCCTGCCAGCCTCTCAAGCCATCTGATGGCATAACATAACCGGTTTGCCTCCAGTCCGCTCTCGCTGTTGGTCGGCAGCGGTATGTCTTTCAGTTGATCGGCTGCTGCATCTTCCAGAATGAGGCTCAGGCTATGCTCTGCCGGTTCAATATCGGCGACACAGGCAAAAGAATCATAAACAACAGTTACTTTTTTCATGGGTACGCCTCCAGACGTGTGATCTGATAGATGGAGTTATACAGGTAGTGTCTGCCGCCGCGCAGATACTCCAGATTGTTCAGCAGCATCTCCAGATGGTACAGGGCAGGCGGCGGGTTGCTGCCTTTCAGGTGGTAGTGCAGCCAGTGGATTAGTTCCCCCAGCTGCGGATCAGACAGCCGCAGCACCGTGGATGCCTGAAACTTGCGCCCGCGGTCATCCACCGCGTAATAGAGCACGCCTGCATATTGCAGGCAGTCGCAGTCTATGGTATACTCTGAGGGGAGAAAACCGTCCGTGTTCTCTTTGGGCTTGTCCGTGTTGGCGCACGGGCAGGCCCTTTCTTTTTGCCCGGTCATAAGCCGTAGACCTCGCGCATAAAAGAGGCTTCTTTGTCGTGGAAGGTCACGCCTTTTGTGTTGCTGCTTGCGATTTTGACAAAATCGTCTTTGACAGCGGCTGCCACTCTTTTGCCGGTGACCTCGATCAGTTCTTTTTTTAACTCCGGGGGCAGGTTTTTCTGCTGGATGTGAGCTGCTATCGAGGATGCAAGCGCCAGCGACAAGGTTGCCCAGATCCGGCCTTCAGAGATAGGCTTTTCATTCTCGGAGCAAATGGCAAGCTGTCCGTTTTCGTCTTTGATGATAATTTTCATAAAATACCTTCCTTTTCCAGCCACTCCCGCCGTACCTTCTGCACATGGTAGAAGTACCGTGGGAGTGGCCCTTTTCTTGTTTTTGAGTGAGTAACTGCGGAGTAAAGGCTGTTTTTGTTGACATATCCCATCTGCCGGACGATCATGTCAGCAGTACCGCAGGCCACGATCTCGTCCGTTTTGGCGTTGTAGACCGTGTACCACGACATCAGGTCGTTGTCTCTCATGCGCCCTGCCGTGGCTCTTCACCGTTCAGTACCCAGCGCAGACGGCAGATCACATCATCGGTTTTCACCTCGGTATTTCCGTTTTCAGCTTTGCCGGTGTACCATCCGATGGACTGCAGCAGCCGATCCCGCAAAGCGCGCAGCTCTTTCAGGTCATCCATGTTACCCTGCCTTTCTCTCGTTGGAGGTCTTGACGGTGGTCTGCTGCTGCTTCTGGGCGGTGTGCTCGTAGTGCTTGCTGTCGGCAAGCATCACGGCAATGCTGAAGATCAGACCGCTGCCCAGCGCGAACAGAATCCACGGCGCAGCCTTGACCGCCGCAGTTGCTTCCCAGCCGCCCCGCATGACCAGCAGGTGCACAATGCCCATGTTCAGCCAGATCAGCACCCGGGCTGCACCCACGCCAGCCAGAAATGCCACGCCGAAAATTTTAAGATACCGTTTCATTGTCCTTGTCCTCCTCAGGTTCCACGCGATCCAGCAGATCGGCGGCATTGGTTACAATCGAAATAAGAGCGCCCGCCGGGTCGTCCGATGCAGCAGCCAGTGCGGCCAGCAGGGCAACGCACAGTTTCGATGCCTCAAGTCCCACACAGTTGGTTTCAATCTGCGGGTTTCCATCCTCACCATACGATACGCGAATATAGCTCTCGTTCGGTTTGCTCATGCGGTTTTATCCCCTTTCGCAACAGAGGGGAAGAAGTACTCCCCAATCTTCTCCTGCGGAATATTGAGCACCTTGCAGATAAGTACGATCTCGCTCCAGCACCAGCTTGCGTCTGTTTCCGGTGCGCCGATGCGGTTGTACATGGTGCTGCGGGTGATGCCCGTCATCTCATAAACGTCCTTCAGGTCGTAGCCTTCGTCCTCGATCAGGCGGCGAAGCTTTAAAAATGGTCTGCGTGCCATAATGTAAACCTCCTTGTTGTGGTCTCCCTTCTGCGGTATACTGGGGCAGAAGGAAGGTGAGAATATGACTGATTTTGATAAAATCGTTCTGTCCGATGATGACGCCAGATATTTAGAAATGGCACGATATGGAGCTATTCTTCATCTGCATCCAGTCAACGCAGGGCATCTGTTAAAGCTGGGTTTTCTTGTGCACTATGCACTTTCTAAAACGGATGATGAGTTTGTTGTTACAGAAGATGGGATGCTATACGCTAACTACATTGATAAAAAGAAAAATGCAGAGAAGTTATTGGAAGAAAAAGAAGATTCCCGCTATCAACAAGAAAATTTCAGGGAATGGACGGGTATTATCGTGTCAAATCTAATGGCGTTTGCAGCGCTTATTATTTCAGCAATATCTTTATGGCTTCAATTACGAGGATGATACTCGACATAAGGGCTGGTGTCCAATACAACCACCACGGTGGTCGATGAGTACGCATATAGCGAATAATTGCCCAGCGTTCCGGTTTCAGTGGTTCGCCGGGCTTTTTGGTGTTGTCCATGGTGGTTGACCTCCTTACGAATGTAACAGTAAACGCATTACAATGGTTGTGGCCGCTGATAACAGGATAGTTTTCCAGTTGTCAGCCCAAAACTCGCCAAGATTTCTAAAAAAGTCTCGCATTTTATTCACCTACTTCATTCCCGCACCAGTCGGTTATGCTTTCCTCTGCTTCCGGATTGATAGGCGGCTCACTTTTTGCCAGCAGCTTGCCGTCCAAACTCCAATACTGGTGAATTTCATAGATCGGATGAGCGTCTGTGCCATCGCCCGCCAGAGAAACGGTCTCAATGACTTGAATCACTCTGGCGGATTTTGTTTTTTGAAAATCTGCTGCTTTCACGTTGTCCTCCTTGTTGTGGTCTCCCTTCTGCGGTATAATGAAAACGCAGGAGGAATTTAAAACATGAAATATTTTTTTCTCGTCTTTTTTGCGGTTTTAGGTTACAGAGCTGTTTTTTGCGCATCAGGTTATGCCAGAGCGATTTACTATGAGAAAAAATATAGGGAATATTTGACGGATAAGGGAGAAGTGTTCACTCTTTACACCGCACCAGTTAAAAAGCTGTTCAAGCAGGCCCACATCCCAGCGCCGATGATACCGTTCAGCGAACCCATTGGATATAGGCAGGTTATGACTGCAAGTGCATCTGTTTTTGACAACATGGCAAACAAACGGCAGGACACGGTCTGCCACATGATGAACAGCTTTATTCAGGCGAAAGGGTATTTTCGGATGAGCCTGTTGGAGCGTTTTTCTCCACTGCACTGGGTTCAGCTGCTTTTCTTTCTTCCCGGTAAACTGCGCGCATACT
>ENA-UESE01000288-UESE01000288.1-human-gut-metagenome-genome-assembly--contig:-NODE-288-length-73270-cov-137.151189_pt1 | contig 73270 bp, 73 predicted proteins | sample MGYA00242995_ERZ507996 | MGnify/ENA primary metagenome ERZ507996 (study PRJEB26167, sample SAMN06115489) | human gut metagenome | host: Homo sapiens | place: China:Sichuan | collected 2015-04-15...
TTATAAAAAATTATCCCGAAAATTGCTATCGCAATCTTCGGGACTTTTTTACTGTCCAATTTTTGGGGGACAGATCACTCGGGGATTTTTTTATGCCTCAATTCAAATATACGCCAATAACGGAAACAACGCCCAAACACAATGCAACAGTCTTACGCAGAGAAAAACTGTCCGTCTTAAACAAAACCGAAAGAATAAACAGCAAAAAGATACGCATTTGCTCAATCACAACGACAACCGTCGGAGCATCATTAATAAAACTGAATGTTTCAAAAACATAATAAACGGCCTCTAAAATTCCGATAAGCAGACATAAAGAATAAAAATTCTGCCGCAAACCTCTTGCCATTTCCCGCATCGCAGCATTCCGCCCGGAACGAGCCTTCAGAAACTGCCGACCGAAATAAGGAACGGCAACCAGATAATAGCCAAGGTTTATAGCTGTTTCATTAGCTCCTGCTCCATCAGAAAGCTTTACCAGATAAGGCGCCGACACATAAAATAATACCGAAGCAAGAACCCAGAAAAAACCAACCGGCTTTAATTGTTTAAAGCATTGCCGCCCATCGGTCAAACAATCCCCGGCAAATAAAAAAACCGAAAAAACAAATAACAAAAACATCGCAGCAAAATAAAACGTCACCTGAATATACCCCAATGCCGCATCAATCATAAATGTCAGAAACAAACTGCTCGATTCGATTAACCCAACCAAGGCCACCGGAATAAATGCCAAAGAACGCACAAAGCAGATATACCCGGCCAAGACCAAAACCGCATGAATAAACACAAACGGCAACGAAACCATGGAAAAAGAAATATGTGTTACCACCCCCCAACACAACTGCAACACAAAAGCCGTAAACGATGTCCAAAGCAAAACCCGGTAATAATCATACCGGCTGACGGCATAATCTAAAACAGCATCGCAAAACGAGTTTGAAACCGTTGCAATAACGGCGGTATACCTGTAATTCATAAACAGCCTTTCTTTTCAGTCACCGTCATTTTACTGCGGAAACGTTAGAATATGTTTAACCGTATAAAATGCCGAATAACAAAAGAAGCGTTAGACATTTTATAAAAATGCAATATACTCCAGCTTATGACTGAAAAAGACTTATCGACATCGCTCCTTGAATGGTATGATAAACACGGCCGCACATTGCCTTGGCGCGTAAAAGGCGGCGCGCATCCTGATCCTTATGTCATTCTGGTTTCTGAATTTATGCTCCAGCAAACCACCGTCAAAACCGTTATTCCTTACTTTCACCGCTTTATGCAGCGTTTTCCGACCGTACAGGAACTCGCCGCGGCGCCGCTGGAAGAAGTTTATCTCTATTGGCAGGGGCTGGGTTACTATACCCGGGCTAAGTCATTACATTGTTCGGCGCAAATGATTTCCCGGCGGGGAAGCTTCCCCGATACTCGAGATGAAGTGATGAAACTCAAAGGTATCGGCAGCTATACCGTTGCCAGTTTTCTGTCCTTGGCATTCAACCTGCCGGAAACCGTTATCGACGGCAATGTCATCCGTATCATCTGCCGCCTCTATCACCTCACCGAACCGGTTGATAAAATCATGCCGCAGATTCGCCAAAAGGCCGAAAACCTCACCAGCCGCACCTCTCCCGCTGATTACGCCTCCGCAATTATGGACTTGGGCGCCGTCATCTGCACCCCTCGAAAACCGCAATGCCTGCTTTGTCCCTGGCAGAATTTCTGCCGCTCAAAAAACTGTCCCGAACTTGAAGAAATCCCCGTGCGCACCAAACCGGAAAAGAAAGAAAAACAGGGAAGCGTTTGCCTCATATACAACAGCAAAGGCGAAATTTTCATCCGTAAAAGAACCGAAAAAGGATTGCTTTCCGGCCTCTATGAATTTCCCTGGAGTGATAACGGTCAAATTTTTGCATCCCTCAACCCTCAAGACAGCGGAAAAACCGTCACCCATGTATTCACCCATTTTAAACTGCTGTTGCGCATCTATATCTTAACCGCGGAAATGCCACCGCTTGACGGACAATTCGTCCGGCCGCAGGATTTGGAAAACTATCCCATCTCAACCTTGATGAAAAAGGTATGGAAAAAACACATTACCGCCCAATAACCCCTGCCAACTTTCTCCTTATGCCGTAATTTCCTTGCGATATTTATAATAATAAACAAACCCGGCCATATCTGCCAACAGCCAGCCGATTGGCACTGACCACCAAATTCCCGTCAGACCGATAGACGGGATTGAAGCCAGCCAATAAGCCAAAACAACGCGAACCCCCAGAGAAATGATAGTCAAAACAACCGATATTTCCGGCTTGCCCAAACCGCGATACAAACCATAAAGTAAAAACAGACAGCCGATTCCCACATAACAGGCGCCCTCAATACGCAGATATTCCACACCGATGGCAATCAGCTCAGCATCCTCAGGCTTAACAAAAATCAGCATAAGTTCCCGCGCAAAAACAAAAACCGTAGCTGAAATCACCACACAAAAAACAAAGGAGCTTGTCACCGCCGACTTTATGCCGGCCACGATTCTGTCCTTCTTCCCTGCCCCGTAATTCTGCGCAATAAAGGTTGAAAAAGCATTGCCGAAATCCTGCACCGGCATATAGGCAAAAGCGTCAATCTTCACCGCCGCGGCAAAAGCGGCCATCACCGTCACGCCCAAACTGTTAATCAGCCCCTGCACAGCCAAAATACCCAAATTCATAATAGACTGCTGCACACAGGTCAAAAGGGAATATTCAATAATCATCTTAAAAATGCTGCTTTTAAAATAGCGATGCCGCTTCTCCAACCGCAACAGCGGCAGACAACGCCAACAATACCACGCCACCCCCAAAGAAGAAAACAACTGCGCCGCAACCGTCGCCCAGGCGGCGCCTTCAACCCCCAAACCACAACCGAGAATAAACCAAAAATCCAGCGCAATATTAATAACCGTTGCCCCGCCCAAAAACCACAAAGGAACGGCGGAATTCCCCAAAGCCCGGAGCAGTGCCGCCAGATAATTATATATAAAAGTAAAAGACATTCCCCAGAAAATAATCTGCAAATACCTTCGCGTTGGGGCATATATGCTCTCCGGAATCTTCAATAACACCAGAATATCATCAATAAAATACAAGACAGAAATGTTTATAACCAACGAAACCGCCGCGATAAAAACAAAGGAAACATAAACGGAAGATCTCAGCGAATTATAATTTTCCGCACCAAACAGAATGGAAAAAACAATTCCGCTTCCCATGCACAAACCCAAAATAACCGAAGTCAGAAACACCATCAGCGTAAAAGAAGACCCGACGGCAGCCAAAGCATCCGCGCCGACATATTGGCCGACAATAATCGTATCGGCAACATTATACAGTTGTTGCAGCAGACTTCCGAGAATCAGCGGCGCTGAAAACAACAGCATGGACTTGGTAACATTCCCATTAATTAAGTTTATTTGCATATACCCCTGCCTGTCCTTTAGTTTTAGACAACTTAAACACCTGTGGTGCCAATGTCAACCTCAGCCTCCCCAAAAAATTATACATACTGTTTTATAACAAATAATCAATAAGTTACAAAAGATTGAACTTGGAATATTCAAAATTATATATTATACTATAGTTGTTATACTAAATGAGAGGAGGCGATATGCTAAACCCTAAACCGACCATGGAGAACCTCAAAGTTCAACATGCTTATCTGGAAGCTGCCATTCATGAAGAAGAACAGCATGTCTGGAAAAACCTGATTAAAATCGAAGAGCTGAAAAAACAAAAGCTCCAAAAGAAAGATACTTTACTGCGTATGGCTCTGCAAAATGAAAAATAACACCGGAGTAATCTTTCTCCCTTAAGCCTCACCAAATTTGATGAGGCTTTCCTGTTGCACAAATACAAAAATTACAGTATGATAAAAAAGTGTGTAGGTGTATAGAATTAAGGAAAAAAAACATGAACCGGCAATATATATTACTTATTCTGCTTCCTGCCATATTAATCGCGTCCACTGCGGTTGCCGGCGTTCGCTTTCTGGTTCAGGATGCCGAAACGCAATACAACGATGTTTTCAGCGACACGCATGCCGGCCCAAAAGCCGATTCCCAGCCATTCCTCAGCAAGTGCGAAGAAGAAGGCTATCGCTACACCGCCTGTTCAAATGGAATGATTTTGCGTGGCCGCTGCCCGTATAACTCCATGTATTACGCCGACTGCTGCCCGGAAGATTATAAATATACGGCAGCCCAATGCCAAGCCATGGGCAAAGAAACCAGCACTTATTCCTGCGCCGGCCTCTATGCCTGTTATTAATATTTCCCCAACCATTCATCCGCTTGTCCCAGGCAAACTCGTTCGCATCAAAAGGCTCTGTTTGCGCTATCGCTTTCCAATCGCCAACTATCGCCTCCAGTGGCTAAATCAAGCAACAAAAACATAGTCCCCCAAGCAAAACACAAATAAAATGCCAAAAAAAATCCGCTCAGTTTCCTGAACGGATTTACATTAAAATATAGATGAGCTACCCAACCATATGCGACAATATCTCATTGGCAAAAGCCCGCAGCTCAACATCTTCCATCAGTGAAAGCTTAAGGTTTGATTTCTCCAGTTCCTTTGCCGTACCGCAGTCAAAACGCACCGCATCGCACAACACGCCGTGCAGCGGCACGCCGCGTTTAGCCGCCAGCTCCATGGCATCAGTCAGATTAATCTCCCCGTTGCTGCCTTTTCTGACCTCGGGAAGAATATCCATAATGATATTCGGCAGAATATACGGCCCCATGCTGGCATAATTGGACGGGACATCCTCCAAAGCCGGCTTTTCAACTAAACCGTTTGCCTTAACGACGCGGCCGCTGCGCACAGCCCCGACCAAAGCACCGTAACGAACCATCTCCTCGCGGGGAAATTCCATCACATTCTCAACCATGCCGCCGGTTTCTTCATAAACTTCCTCAAGCTGCCGCAAAATGCCCGTACCGTGAAAATTAATATAAACATCATCAGGCCACATAACGACAAAATCGCGATCGCCGACAATCTCCTTAGCCATTAAAATGGCATGCCCGTTACCTTTCGGTTCTGACTGCCGGGCAAAAGAAAACTTCATGCCTTCGGGAATAATATCGCGGACAACTTTAAGCAAATCAAGTTTGTTATGACTTTTCAAATGGTTTTCCAGCATCTCACAAGGTGAAAAATAGCTCTCAAACAAATCCTTGCCGATTTCATCGCTGTATATGAAGACAACTTCCTTAATGCCTATCTCCCGGCAGGCGTCAACCGCATATTGAATAATCGGCTTGCCGTGCAAGGGCAAAAACCCCTTGTGAATTACTTTTGTTGCGGGCAAATTCCGAGTGGACAATCCGGCAACGGGAAGAATACAAACTTCCGGTTTTCTGGCCATATCAAAAACTCCTCAGTTAAGAATAAAAAAGAATAATGCCATTATAACAGCAAATAACTTTCAGACAAGTACATAAACAGTAATCAACACAACTTTTTATTGTTTGATAACCGTCCCCGTCGCGCCTACAATTTCTCCGGAAGCTTTGGTTATAATTCCGGATGCCCGGCTTTCTTTCTCTTTCAGCCGCGGCGCGTTATCCTGGCGAACAACGCCATGTCCGTCATCTTCCTTGCTGAAATCCAAAACTCGGACCTCTTCTTTTTGTATTGCTTCCTCAGCTTTTTGAACGTCTTCAATATCGGGCACCACACGCATGACCTTGCCGCTTCCGGAAACGGAAATCGTACTGGTATTTTCTTCAACTTTGCGTTTTATGGCAGCTTCTTCTTTGCGGCGGCGGTCTTTTTCTTCTTCTGCCGACACCTTTGCCTCGCAAACCTTATAAAGGCTGTCGGCGTTGGCCTGCATGGTTTCAAACTCTGTCTTCGCCCTGTCCGCCTTATCTCTCAGCTCAGCGGCATAAGCGGCCATACGCGGTGTATCGTTGCTGTCCTTAACAACGCCGTAGCTCTTGGTTATATCAAAACGAATGCCTTTCAGCGCCAACAGATTGTTTTCAATGCCGCTCTTAAGCCGGGAAACATCACTGTCATTTCCCAAAATCAGCTTGCTGTTAATTTTGACCAGCCGCTGCGGATAACTTTTATACTTCTCGCCGTAATCGCCGTTCAGCGTTTCAGCCCGTTTATAAATGTCCTCAAACATATTGTAATAAAAATCAATCTGTTCGGCGACATCATCATGATAAATAACGTCAATCTCGTCATAAAAGCCATTAACCTGTCCCTCCACGGCATCGTTCATTTCCCGGACGCTTTGAATCAACGCCTCGTCATATTCCGGAGTCAACCCCAGCGTAAAAACTGTTTCTATCTGCTGGATATTGCCGTCAAGCCGTCCTTGCAGCTGTTCCGACTTATTTTTGGCCTTTTCGCCGCGCAACAGGGAATTCGTTTCAGCCAGACGCTTTCCGACATCTTCCTCTATCTTCTTTTTAAGCCCTCTGGCGCGTTCCTGCTGTGCGTTCATATCGCTTTTCAGAGCATCGCGCCGCGCCTGTTCCTGTGCTTTGCGCTCTGCTTCGAAACGGGCGTTTCTGTCATCATAGCTCTTCACCAGCTCACCGGTATCAACAGACAACTGCGGCGCCGCCAGGCTTCCGGCCATTATAAACGCAAACCCGGGAATATCTTTCAAATTTTCCCAAACGACACTAAATTTACCGTTCATATTCCAATCGGCCAAACTACCCTCGTCCGTTGTCAAGACGCTCGCCTGCGGAGAAACAAACACGGCATCGCTCAGCTTATACTGCCCCTTGTTCAAAATAAGGCTTCCGCCAAAGCTTTCAAACTGCATTTCTCCTTTTTGCATATTGTCCTGAACAAATGCCGCCACCCCCTCAGACTGGATGCGTTTTTCCAAATCGGCGGCAATAGCCGGCAGATTCCACCCTTTCACAACCGGCTTACTGATGGTAAAGCGAAACGTGCCGCTCAAACTATTGAACATATCGTCAAAAGAAACAGCTGAAGTCATAAAATCAACATCCCCGTCGAGTTTTCCGTAGCGCAGCCCGTATTTGCTGCCGGATAGTCTGCCGTCGGAAATGCTCTGCCGCGCCAGTTGCAGCTTTCCTTTCAGATTAGGCTCTGCGCCTGCTGCCAGCTGTGCCGAACCGTTCACCGTCCCATTATTGTAAACCATGCTCAAATCTTTCAGACTGATTAAACCTTCTTTCATAGCCAGCCCAAAAGAAACGTTGGACATTTTTTCATCACGATAAGACAGATTGTCAAAAACAAAACTGCCGCTCAAATCAAACTCGTTAAAAGGCGCATAATTGATTTTGACCTTGCTCAGCTCCGGCTTGGAGATAAACTCGGCGCCGACGGCATCCTTAAAGTTTCCCGAACGGTTTGAAGTGCTGCCGGCATCCTCCGATAAAAAGCGCTCAATTTCAAACCGGTTGACTTTCATATCCGTCTGAACTTGCGGCCGGCCGCTGCTTCTGTCAAAATCAAAACTCCCCTGGAAACGGTTTGAACCGATGTTCATCTCCGCCTCTGCCAGCGAAAACTTCTCCCGACTTCCCACCAGCTTTGCTTTTAGCTGCAAAAGCCCCAGAGAAAAAGCCCGCGGCTTATAACTGTACCCCAGATTATTGATAAACTTCACAAAATCAGGATTCTTCAGTTCCAAACTGCCATTCAAAGACGGCATCTCGCCGCTGTAATCAACAGCGCCGTCATAAACTACGCTCAAATTTTCAACCTTTGCGGAAGTCCTGACATTAGCTCGGGCAATATTGCCGCTGGCAACGCCCTGTGCCGAAAACTTCTTCACAATTCCCGGCTTAAGCCCTTCTTTCTCCAGCCCCAGCGTATTAATCAACGCGGCAGCGTCGTTGCTTTCAAGGCTATACCGCAAATTTTGAAAAACCGGACTTTTGCCAAATCCGCCGATTGTTCCCGACAAATGAACTTCGCTGCCCGATACGCTGCCGATATCCAGCTTACCGATGTTCAACACGCCGTTCACCAAGCTGAATTCGGAACTGACATTTTCAAAAGGCAGCCCGTTATAAATCCCCAGCGTCATGCTCAGAATGATACGCGTATCCAGCCCGTTCAACGCCTCCAGCTGCTTAAACCTAGCCTGAATGCGCTGCAACAGATTTTTGTCAGCGTCAATCTGCGGCAGTTTCTCAATATAATTATCAAAATTGGCGCTGTCGATATTAAGCACAATCATCGACTTGACCGGATTGCCGAAAATAAACCCGGCCTCACCTTTTGCCGCGCTGTTGTCCAATACCAACTCAAACGGCGAAAGCTGCATATTTTGCAGGTTTCCGAGAATATGCGCCGTCCCTTTGGCTTTCTTATATGTTGACGGCGCAACCTGTTTGAGTTCATACCCCAGCCACTTGCTTAATTGCGCAAACTCACCCGTTTCAAAACTAACGTCAACATCATAGGTCGGATTATCGGCGGCGCCATCAAACTGCCCGTTGCAAGAAAATGTCGTGTCCGCCCAAAGCGCTCCGCTCAGCTCCTGCAAAACCACTTTTTTGCCCACCCAGTCAAAACTAAGCGCAAAATCGCGCAGGGTTTCGTTGTTATAATAGGCTTTCAGGGCTTTCACATCCCCAAGCAAATCAAATCCCAAATCCGGAGAATAAGCCGCGCCGGATTTTTTATACCCGTCAACAACCTGCAAAAGCAGCTTCGCCGCCGGTTCCAAATCCCAGTCCGTCATGTTGAATGCAGCTTCGACTTTGCGGCGCTCGGCGCCATCTCCCTGCTGCAGCGGAATCAAAACATTGCCGGCGCCGGAAGTCCGCCCATACTTCACCACCACATTGGAAAAATCGATTCTGTCTTTATCCGTTGCCACTGCCGCCGTTACCGCCAAAGGCTGGTTGAAGAAAGCGTCAACGCCGTCAAGCGCTGTCATCTCATTCAGAAAATCGGCAATCTTGCTCGATTCGAAAATAATGTTTCCGGTAACCGTCCTGTCCCGAAGAAAAACCGAACCGTCAAAACGGACATAAGATTCCAACGACGGATAATTCACCACCAGATTGACCGTCGTCGCAAAATTGTCGGTAAACTGCCCCAGAGAAACGGCAAAACCCTCCGGCTTATCCCCGCGCATATAGCTGCCTTCAATGCGGTACGGCCCGTAAATATTTTCGGCAATTACTTCCGCGTTCAGATTCTCAAGCCTGGTATCAATACCGTTGCGGGCATCAATCAAATGAACCTTGGCTTTTTCAAGCGTCGCACTGTCAAGGCTGATGGACGTATTCCGCTGTTCTTCAAACGAACGGGGTGCAGCCTCCGTCTGCCAGTTCAGACTTCCGTCATCGGCAATGTCAATAACAATCTCCGGTTCAACGACGGAAAGTCTGCTGACATCCCATTCCTCTCCGAAAACGGCCCCCAAAGACACCTTGGCAATCAGGCTCTTGATTTCGGCCAAAGGCTTTTGGCTGTAATCGCCGCTCTCATTATAAACTTTAACATCCGAAGCCGTCAGATAGGGCGACGGCAGAATAGACATCTCCACCGGTCCCTCAAAAACCACCTTTTTTCCGGTCAGAGTCAAAAGTTGTGCGGAAATTTTATCTTTGTGCCGGTTCCAGTCAATATTTGCAACATATATCCATAAGCCTGCAACCAAAACAACCAGTGTCGAAACAACGATTAATAAAACCTTTTTCACAAACTTTCTCCTGTTTCTTCGGATATTATTAATTATTCTTTGCTAAATATTAATTCTAATTTATACTCTAAAGCATAAAATTTAATTAATACAGAGAAAAAAGAGAGGCTAGTTATGAACACCGCTGAAAAGCTTTTTAATCTGGCGCGGCAGGCACGCGAACACGCCTATGCACCCTACTCGGCTTTCCGCGTCGGCGCGGCGATTCTGAGCGAAAACAACAACTGCTACAGCGGCTGCAATGTCGAAAACGTTTCCTATCCCTGCGGCACCTGCGCCGAAGCCGGTGCCATTGCCGCCATGATTAACGGCGGCGATTCCCTGATTGCCGAAATTCTCATCATCGCCGACAGCGCTGATATCATCACGCCTTGCGGCGCCTGCCTACAGCGGATAAAGGAATTCTCCCGCCCCGAAACCAAAATTCACCTTGCCAATCTTAACGGCATCGCAGCAACTTATACCGTCCGCGAAATGTTGCCCCATGCCTTTAATGCAGAGGAGTTGAAACAATGATAGATAAAATAGCCGCGCAAATCCAAAACCGCCTGAACGGCCGCCAACCGCAGACCGCTGTTATCCTTGGCAGCGGCTTGGGAAAACTCGGCGATGAAATCACCGACGCCGTTACCATTCCCTATGCCGAAATTGAGGGCTTTCCCCGCTCCACCGTTGCCGGACACAAAGGCCGCCTCATTATCGGAACGCTGGCCGGAAAAGAAGTCCTTTGTATGCAGGGACGGATTCACCTGTATGAAGGCCACGCTCCGCAGACAATCAAAACGATTATCACCGCTTTCCGCCGCCTCGGCATAAAACGGCTGATTGTCACCAACGCCGCCGGTTCTCTGCACCGGGATATGCCCGCCGGCAGCCTGATGCTGATAAAAGACCACATCAACCTTAATCTTCCCAATCCGCTTATCGGCCCCAATGACGACAAAGACGGCCCCCGCTTCCCGGACATGAGCGACGCTTACACCGCCGCCATCCGCAGCCGCGTCAAAGACATTGCCACAAAACTGAAAATAGAACTTTTTGAGGGCGTTTACATGATGATGCTCGGCCCCTGTTTTGAAACGCCGGCGGAAATCCGCGCGCTGCAAACGCTTGGCGCCGACGCCGTCGGTATGTCGACAGTCCCTGAGGTTATCTGCGCCGTTTACAACGGCATGGAAGTTCTGGGAATTTCCGTCATTACCAACCTCGGAACCGGCCTGCAAAACACGCCGCAAAGCCATGTTGAAACCATGGAACAGGCAGATAAAGCCGCCGCTTCCCTGACAACGCTGGTCAAAGAATTTATCCGGGAGAACTGAGATGGACAATGTAACCGCCGCCAAAAAATTAATCGGCCTGATGGACCTGACCGCGTTAAACAGCGATGACAACAGCGGCCGCATTGAAAAACTCTGCGGCAAAGCTTTCACGCCTTACGGTAATGTTGCCGCCGTCTGTATCTGGCCGCGTTTTGTCCCGCTGGCAAAAAAACTCTTGCAGCAAAGCGGTGTCAAAACCGCCACGGTCATCAACTTTCCACATGGCGGCACCGACATTGCCGAACTGGCCAAAGAACTGAAAATCGCTCTGGACAACGGCGCTGACGAAATCGACGCGGTCCTGCCCTACCGCGCGCTGATGAACGGAGAAAGCGCAGCCTGTGAAAAGTTTTTCCAAACCTTAAAAGAAGAATGTCCGGCAGACATCCCGGTCAAAATCATTATTGAAAGCGGTGAACTCATCAAACCGTCCCTTATTTCGGAAGCTTGCAGAATGTGCATTGACAGCAGCGCCGCTTTCATCAAAACCTCAACCGGGAAAACGCCCGTTTCCGCCACACCGGAAGCCGCCAACCTGATTTTGGAAAACATCTCGTCCGGACGCAGAAACATCGGCTTCAAAGCCTCCGGCGGCATAAAAACAACCGAAGACGCCAAAAAATATTTAATCCTGGCCGAAGCCGTCATGGGAGATAAATGGGTTTCCCCGCAAAACTTCCGTATCGGCGCCAGTTCGTTGCTTGACGATTTGCTTCAAACCATTGAGAGAGGATATTAGCATGTTACCGCAGGAAATCATTCGTAAAAAACGCAATAAACACCACCTGAGCAAAGACGAAATTTCTTATTTCGTCGACGGCATCACCACCGGAGAAATCACTGACGGCCAAACTGCCGCCCTGACCATGGCCATTTGCCTGAACGGGTTAAACAAAAACGAAATACTCCACCTTACCAAAGCCATGCGCGATTCCGGAGAAGTCCTCGACTGGTCAGAACTCAAAGGCCCGATTGTCGATAAACACTCATCCGGCGGCGTCGGCGACAAAGTCAGCCTCATGCTGGCGCCGATGCTGGCAGCCTGCGGCGCTTTCGTGCCGATGATTTCCGGGCGCGGACTCGGCCATACCGGCGGCACGCTCGACAAATTCGATTCCATTCCGGGATACAATACCGCTCCCGATAACGAACTCTTCAAAAAAACCGTGCGGGAAGTCGGCTGTGCCATTATCGGACAGACCGGCAATCTCGCCCCGGCCGACAAAAAAATATACGCCATCCGCGACGTCTGCGGCACGGTTGAATCCATACCATTGATTACCGCCTCGATTCTCTCCAAAAAACTGGCAGCCGGTCTTGACTGCCTGGTCATGGACTTAAAATGCGGCAACGGCGCCTTTATGGAACACCGTAAAGATGCGGTCGCCTTGGCGGAAATGATTGTCAATGTCGCCAATCAGGCAAAAACCAAAACCGTTGCCGTGATAACCGATATGAATCAGGTGTTGGGGCGCAATGTCGGTAACGCTCTGGAAGTACTTGAGGCCATCGAATTTCTGAAAGGCAAAAACGTCGATTCCCGTCTTTATGCTGTCACCATGGAACTCTGCGCCGAACTTCTGGTTGTTTCAAAACTGGCAACCAACCTCGGCCAGGCGAAAAAACAGCTTGAACACGCCTTGGAAACAGGGCGCGCCCTGCAAAAATTCCAAGAGATGATAACCGCTCTCGGCGGACCTGCCGACTTCTGCAAAAAGCCTGAAAAATATCTGCCTAAAGCCGCCATCATCCGTCCGGTCTACGCTGAAAAAGAAGGCTATGTCAAATCCATGATTACCCGCAACGTCGGCCTCAGCATCATCGGCCTGAAAGGGGGACGTATCCGCCCCGAACAAAGCCTTGACTATGCGACCGGCTTCAGCGACTTCTGCCAAATTGGCGACTATCTTTCCAAAGACAAACCCATTGCCATAATCCATGCCCAGAGTGAACAGGATTTCGAGCAGGCCGAAAGAGAATTGCGCTTCTGCATCCGCCTGACAGACAAGCCGCTCAAAAAGCTGCATAACCCGATTATCAAAAAAATCAAATAGAAAGGAAAACGCATGGGAAGAGCCATAATCCTGATGATGGATTCTTTTGGTATCGGCGGAGCCAAAGACGCCGCTGCCTTTAACAATGCGGGAGCAAATACTTTCGGCCATATTGCAGCGTTTCACAACGGCCTGAAAATCCCCTATCTGAACAGCCTCGGCCTGGCCCAGACAGCGGAAGATGCTTCCGGCGACAAACCACAAATCGGCAGCCAGACACAGGGATTTAAAAAGCTGCAATCCAAATACGGACACATGTCGGAAATCAGCAAAGACAAAGACACCGTTTCCGGCCACTGGGAACTAGCCTGCCTGCCAAACCTCAAAGGCTGGGGGCATTTTCCGCCCGTATTTCCCTCTTTTCCCAAAACGCTGATTGAAGAAATCTGCCGCCGCGGAAACCTTACCGGCATTCTGGGCAACAAGGCCGCCTCCGGCACGGTCATCATCCAGGAGCTTGGCGAAGAACATATAAAATCCGGCCTGCCGATTTTTTACACCTCCGCTGACAGCAATATCCAAATTGCCGCCCACGAGGAACATTTCGGCCTGGACAGACTTTACGCCCTCTGTGAAATTGCCTATGAACTGGTCAAACCCTACAACATCGGCCGCATTATTGCCCGGCCGTTCATCGGTGAAAAAGCAGGTTCCTTCACGCGCACCGCTCGCCGCCGCGACTTCACCGCCGAACCTTTTGGAGAAACCCTGCTTGACCGCCTGAAAGCTGCCGGAAAAAATGTCATTGCCATCGGCGCGATTAACGACATTTATGCCCACCGCGGCATCACCAAAGGCATCCACGGCAGTGGCCTGCAAGAGCTTTGGGACTTAACCCTGGCGGAAATAAAAACAGCACCGGAAGACAGCCTGATTTTCACCAATTTTGAAGATTTCGATATGCTCTGGGGACACCGCCGCGACATCAACGGCTACGCACAGGGGCTGGAATATTTCGATTCCCGCCTGGCTGAAATTGAAGTCGTTCTCCGCCCTGATGACATTGTTTTCATCACCGCCGACCATGGCAATGATCCCTCTTATAACGGCACGGACCACACTCGGGAACAAGTTCCCGTCCTGATGTTCGGCCTTAACGTCAAACCGGAAAACATCGGCCAGCGGGACACTTACGCCGACCTCGGACAGACAATCGCCGCTTACTTTAACCTCAAACCCTTTGACTATGGAAAGAGTTTCTTGTAATGACCTGGTCAGCCCCAAATCTCCCGCAGAAAAAACATTGCTTTTTCGGTCGTAAAGGTGGTGTTTCCGAAGGTATCTACCAAAGCCTCAATGCCAACTTCAAATCCCGCGACAGCAAAGAAAACATCCGCCGCAACTGCGAAATCATCGCTGCACATTATGACCTGAAATATGACAACATCCTGCGGCTTAACCAAGGCATCAGCAACAAATGCGTTTTTGTAACCCAGGCTTCGCAAAACCAAATTGAAGCGGACGGCGCCGTTACCGCCACCCCCGGCATCATCCTCTGTATCGGCACGGCAGACTGCGCGCCGATTCTCCTCGCCGACTATAAAAACGGCGTCATCGGCGCGGCTCATGCCGGCTGGCGCGGCGCTTTCGCCGGTATTATTGAAAACACTGTCAGCCTGATGTTACAACACGGCGCCGAAATTGCCAACCTTGCCGCTGCCGTCGGCCCTTGTATCCAACAGCCCTCTTGCGAAATGGGAAGCGAAGTGTTGGAGCAATTCTTATCTCAAGACCAAAAGAATCAAAAATATTTCATCCCGGCGCCCCGCCCCGAACATTATCTGTTTGACCTGAGCGCTTATGCCGCTGACAAACTCCGCCGGTTAGGAATACAAAACATTGCCGTTTCAAAGGACGACACTTATGCCGACAGTGAAAATTATTTCAGCTACCGCCGCAACACGCACCTCGGCCTGATTCGCTTTCCCGCTGATTTTCCGGTCGAGTTATCAACTATAACCTTATAATCTGCTTTATTAATTCGGCGGAATACATTATTATCAAAACAATGTTTAATTAATATGGGATTTTTCAATGTTTCCGATAGGAAAACTGACACTGGCTGTTTTGGGATTGCGCTTTTTCGGCGCCGCGGGATTTTTCTGGGGAATGTTCATCGGCCACATGTTCATCGATCGCACCGTCATCCGCAAACTCATCAAACAATACATAAGTTCTATCGACGACAACATCCGCCTTTTTCTGCCCTACCGTTATTATAAATATTACAACCGCCTTGAAAACAATATGTTTGGCGTCATCTGGGGCAGTGTCATCGGTTCGCTGACTTTCGGCTTTCAGGGATTCATCATCTTCTTCATCATCGGACACTTTGTCTTTGACATGCCGGACAATCGCTGGTCTTTACTCTTTAAATCCCACTTTGAAACTTTCTGGAACCAAAACTGGTGCAAAATTCTCGGCGCCATCATCGGCTTCACCCTGCACAGCAACCTCCTGGTTTTCATCGGCGTTTTCATCGGTTTCTTCGCCGATTCCATGCGCTTCGGCAACCTCAAAAGAAAATTCAACCTCAAATTTTTAAACAAATTCTGGTCCGATCTGAACCTCATAAAATTTTATCTCCATTCTTCCGACGCCAGACATTTCTCCCTTGTGCAGGCCATGGCCGGACTGGCCGCAAAAATCTCCAAAGCCGACGGCGTTGTCAGCGAAAACGAAATTCGCATTTTCAAAAAAATGTTTGAACTGACCTATGAAGAAAACAGCAAAATCGCTAATATTTTTAACAATGCCAAAAAAACCGCCGACGGTTACGAGCGCTATGCCAGACAGTTAAAACTAATCGCCCGGGACAATCTCGACCTCAAGGAAAACATCATTGATAACCTTTTTAAAATCGCCGCAGCCGACGGAAATATTCACAACGAGCAGCTGGGAATTTTGAAAAACGTTGCCTATATCATAGAACTGTCAGACGGCAATTTTGACGTCATTCATGACCGCTACAAACCGCGCCCGGCTTCGTCCTCCCCGCTTCAGGACTATTATGACATTCTGGGCATTTCTCCCACTGCCGGCAATGACGAAATCAAAGCCCGCTGGAAAGAACTCATCATCGTCTGGCACCCTGACAATGCCCAGGCTCACGGCGGTTCTCCGGCCGAAATTGAAAAATACACCGCCAAAATGGCCGAGATAAACAACGCTTACCAGCATATTATGAAAAGCCGCAAATTATAGGATAAAACCATGCCGGAACAACTTTTGCCCTATTTTGAAGAACGCTGTGCACCAGTCGAGCTTTTGGTTTTTCATTGCAATGCTTTTGACCTTGAACAGTTCTGCCATTGGATGCACGAATATAAAACCAGCGGCCACTACTTTATTGCCGAAGACGGTGAAATCACCAGCCTCGTTCCAGAGGACAAATGCGCTTACCATGCCGGAAAAGGATTCTGGCGCGGAAAAGCGGAAATAAACGCCCGCTCAGTCGGCATTGAACTACAAAACCAAACTTTAGGACAAACCCCTTATGCGCCGCGGCAAATTTCAGCCTTAATCAACCTCAGTCGGGACATAATTCACCGTTACGGCATTCGTCCCGAGAACATTATCGGGCATTCAGATTCGGCGCCGGACAGAAAGCCCGACCCGGGAATTTGTTTTCCATGGAAAGAACTGGCGCAACAAGGGCTCGGCATCTGGCCCGATAAAAGCCGACAAGAACAACCAGCAACAATAAAAGCACAACTCGCCCGGATTGGCTATGTAACGGAAACAATAGAACAAACCCAAGCATCTGCCTGCGCTTTCTGCCGGCGTTTTGCACCACAGTTTATCACCCCGGATTTTGACATTCCACACCTGCTCAACCACGTCCTACCGGATAATTTCGATTTTATGCAAAATCCGCAGTTTTTGAAAACACTCCGCTGCGTTGCCGAAGCCTATCCACCGCTTACATAAACCCCAAACGGTCAAGTGCGCCCTGCAGAATATAAGCCGCCGCACCGGCGTCCAGAACTTTCTTGCGCTTGGCGCGCGACAAATCCGCTTCTTTAATCAAAAAGCTCTCCACCGCGGAAGATGACAGGCGTTCATCCCAAAACAAACAGGGCAACCCCGTTGCTTCCTGTAATTTTGCCGCAAAAGCACGTACCTCTCCGGCAATATCGCCCTCCTCGCCGTTCATCTGCAACGGCAGCCCGAAAACCATTGCTCCGACTTCTTTTTCGCGGATAATGTTTTTAATCTCCTGAATATCCGTATCCAGATTAGTCCGTTGCAGAATTTTATACGGCGTCGCCGTCATCCGCAACAAATCAGAAACGGCAATTCCAAGCCTTTTGCTGCCGTAATCAAAACCGATAATCGCCTGATAAGGCTTAAGCTGCGCTTTAAATTCCTGAATATCCACCTGAAAATTCCGCCTTATAAATATTGACAAATAACTGACTGTAAGTTATCAATAAAACCGCTAAATTACAATTATAAACTTCAAATTATTTTGTTATGGAAAAAGAATTAACATTCATGTTGCTTGGCGCTGCCTTGTGTTTCATGTTGCTTTTAGTTCTGTTTATAGAAAACTATGTTAAAAGCCACCGTCGTAAACTGATGAAAGAACTGCGAAAAAAGTTCGTTTTAAGACAAGCGTCCAAACTGCGTGAAATTATCAACGGCATGTCTTACATTGAGGTTAAGGAAGAACTGAAAGAACTTTCCTTTGACATTGTCAGTGAAAAAATCAGCCGTTTTCTCTCTCCCAGACCATGCGTTTCTCAATAAACGCATGGTTTTTTATGATATATTAACTATATTCATATATATTTTTAACACTAAAAAAACTTTTTATGCGGAGAAACTTCATGAAATTACACAGCATCCTGGCATTTTTGCTCATCGCTGTCTTTGCGCTTCCGGCTCGTGCCGAACTGCAGATTGACGTCAACGGCGCCGTGCGCGACCCCTTGCCGCTAGCTTTCCCGGAAATAATCAGCAGTACCCCGTCTGCCGAAGATTACGGTGAACGGATTCGTGAAGTTGTCATCGCCGACCTGGAACGTTCCGGCCTGTTCCGTATCATTCCCGACAACAGTTACATTCAGGAATTGAAATCCATCAACGAACAACCGAACTTTACCGATTGGAAAGCCATTAACGCGCACGCTCTGGTACAAAGCGCCATCAGCGAAGTCAATATGCAAAACCTGAAAGTCGAAATGCGCCTCTGGGACGTCTACGCCGAAAACCAGATGAAAGGCCAGTCTTTCACCACCACCAAAGACAACTGGCGCCGCATTGCCCACGTCATGGCCGACGCCATTTATGAACGCCTGACCGGCGAAAAAGGCTACTTCGACACCCGCATTGTCTACGTTTCCGAAAACGGCCCGGCTACCCGCCGCGTCAAACGCCTGGCAATTATGGATCAGGACGGCGAAAACCATAAATTCCTGACTTCCGGCGCCTCGTTGGTTTTAACCCCGCGTTTCTCGCCCAATCTGCAAAAAATCACTTATATGTCATACTCCGGCACCATTCCGAAGGTATACCTTCTTGATATTGAAACCGGACAACAAAACCTCATCGGCAACTTCCCCGGCATGACCTTTGCGCCGGTCTTTTCCCCGGACAGTCAAAAACTGCTGCTCAGCTATGCCAATGACGGCAAAACCAATATTTATGAAATGGATTTGCGTACCTACAAAGCCAAACGCATTACCAACTCCAACGCCATTGACACCTCGCCGAGCTATTCGCCCGACGGTAAACAGATTGTCTTCAACTCCGACCGCGGCGGCAATCAGCAGCTCTATGTTATGGACGCCGACGGCAGCAACATCCACCGTATCAGCCATGGCTCCGGACGCTACGCCACGCCGGTCTGGTCACCGCGCGGCGACTATATCGCCTTTACCAAAATGGCCAACGGCCAGTTTTACATCGGCGTCATGTATCCTGACGGAACCGGCGAACGCCTGCTCGCCAACGGCTATCTGGTCGAAGCACCGGTCTGGTCGCCCAATGGCCGCGTGCTGATGTACTTCCGTCAGGAAAGAGGCTCCGCCCGCAAAAATGCGCCGGTCAAACTCTACACCATAGACCTGACCGGTTACAACGAAAGAATGGTCGTCACCCCGGCAGACGCATCCGACCCGGCCTGGTCGCCACTCCTGCCGTAAACAATCAAAAAGCCTTGGAATCTCCAAGGCTTTTCTCTAATTAAAACTCAATCACTGGACGGACATAACCATAGTAACTGCCATAACTATCATTTTCGCTGTATTTCCAACCACCTGTAGCATAGCACCATTTCCACGCACCATAATAGCGCTCGGACGATGACCAATTCCAGTAATACATATCTGACAACACTGGCAACAATTCTCCTCCAGCTTTTGACAACCCGGAATTAATCTTATCATAATTATTCATCATTGACTGTCCAATACCACCTGCCGGTAAACACCATTTTCCCTTTATTGTAAGAACAGAACCAGGAGTATAATTTACTGCTGCCCAAGCCGCCGGATATTTGTCTGCATTACCTTGTTTTATAATCTTTTGCGTATTACCACAACTGTCAAAGTCTTTTTCTGCAGCTGAAGAAGTTGGATAATTTGGCAAATCTGGAATTTCAACATATGATATCGCCCAGTACATATTACCCAAATCTTTTAAGGCCAAAGCCTGGCCGCAGTTATCATCGCCAATATAGACAACAACAGCAATCGGCGTTTTGCCACTGACTTTATCATTTGAACAAGTTCCATCGCTGTTTAATATCTGCCCAATAGCACAGTTTTTGGCATAACCGGTACATTCGCCGAGAACAGCCTTTTCTTCAACTTTCGGACAAGCCCAGTATTCGCCGAACGGACATTTCAACCCGCCCGTACATGATTTTAACGATGTATAGCCCAACTGCTGACAATCGGTAACCGCGCATTGTGCCGCGGCATATTGCGGAAACAACCACACAGCTGCCCCGCAGAGTAAAAATTTAAGATTAATATTCATGTCAAATCATCCTTGTTTTTGATTAAAACAAAAAATCCTCCCGCAAAGGAGGACGGATGTTGACAACCGTATAAAAGCAAACGGCTCGACTTATTCGGCAGAGCCTTATTCAGCCGACATCCGTCTCTAGCACTGTAGACAGATATCAGCATATACTTATTTAAAGTCGCCATTATGCATAACGACTGCTTTTATAAAGGGTTGTCACGCCCTCAGCGGCAAACTCCGCCACTTAAAAACAGGATAGCACAACGAAAAAAACGAAGCAAGAAAAAACAAAAAAAACCGCCCGACTTTACCGGACGGCTTCAAAAAAACATAAACAGCTATAAATCCTTAACCATCTTGGCAAACGTAATGCCGTTCTCAGGAAAAATATCGCCTTCCTGATGAAAACCAAGATGTTCATAAAAACCGACAACCGACAGCATTGCATGCATAATCAAACGATGATAACCGGCTTCTTTCGCGCGCTTTTCGGCATACTTCACCAGTTCCCGCCCGATTCCTTCGCCCTGATATTTTGTATCGACGGCCACCTGCATCATACGGATGTCATCATTATCAATCGGCGCCAGAATCAACCCGCCGACCAACTTATCGTCAAGCTGCTCAATGCAGCCGATATGCAGATAATTGACTTCCTGCTGACGGTGCATATCCAAAAACTTTAACCCCAGAGGTTCCAGCAACACTTTATAACGCAGTTCCACCAGCGCGTCATAGCGCGATGATCCGAACTGAACATCAACCATTTTCCTCATTTTGTGCCTCCTCTGAATATAATTATATGCTTGTCTTTCATTTAAGCATATTTTTTAGCCTCACACAACACAAATTGTATTGCCTAAAAACATTTTTTACACTATCTATTAACTTAAATAATCACTAATCAAGAAAGATAAAGATGACTACAGACTTAAGTTTAATCCGTAATTTTGCAATCATCGCCCACATCGACCACGGCAAATCAACCCTCGCCGACCGCATTATCGAATTTTGCGGCGGCCTGCAGCAACGCGAAATGCAGGAACAGGTTCTCGATTCCATGGACATTGAACGCGAACGCGGCATCACCATCAAAGCCCAGACCGTCCGCTTAAATTATAAGGCCAAAGACGGCAAAACCTACCAGCTCAACCTGATTGACACGCCGGGACACGTTGACTTTTCTTATGAAGTATCACGCTCCCTTGCCTCCTGCGAAGGTTCCGTTCTTGTTGTCGACGCCACTCAAGGGGTTGAAGCGCAAACGCTGGCCAATGTCTATCTGGCAATTAATAACAATCATGAAATCGTCCCGGTCTTAAACAAAATTGACCTGCCCTCGGCTGATCCGGAACGTGTCAAAAAACAAATAGAAGATGTTATCGGCATAGACGCATCTGAAGCCGTCGAAACATCGGGAAAAACCGGACTCGGCGTTGACAATCTCCTTGAAGCCGTCGTCACCCGCCTGCCGGCGCCTGTCGGCAATGTAGATGCGCCGCTGAAAGCCTTGCTGATTGACAGTTGGTATGACAGCTATCTCGGCGTCATCATTCTGGTTCGGATTCATGACGGCATTATCCGCAAAAAAATGCAAATCCGCATGATGTCCAATAACGCCGTTTATACTATTGACAAGGTCGGTATCTTCACCCCAAAAATGCAGGACGTCGAAGAACTTCGCCCCGGTGAAGTCGGCTTTATTACCGCCAGTATCAAAAGCGTCAGCGACTGCCATGTCGGCGATACCATTACCGACAACAAAAGCCCCTGCGCTCAGGCGCTTCCCGGTTTCAAGCCCTCAATCCCGGTCGTTTTCTGTTCCATTTTTCCGGTTGACAGCAGTGTCTACGGTTTATTAAAAGACGCCTTGGCCAAGCTTAAGCTGAACGACGCCAGTATTGATTACCAAAACGAAAACTCCGCCGCTCTCGGCCTCGGTTTTCGTTGCGGTTTCCTCGGCTTGCTGCATATGGAAATCATCCAGGAGCGTTTGAGCCGTGAATTTGACCTGGACTTAATCACTACCGCACCGTCCGTTGCTTATAAAATCAACATGACCGACGGCACACAGATAACCCTCCACAATCCTGCCGATATGCCGGAAACAACCAAAATCGCCAGCATTGAGGAGCCCATGGTACGCGCCACAATTCTCGTCCCCGACGAATACCTCGGCAGCGTGTTGAAACTATGCACCGAACGCCGCGGCGAACAGGAAGACCTGACCTATGCCGGCAGCCGCGCCATGGTTGTCTACAAAATCCCGCTGAATGAAATTGTCTTTGACTTCTACGACCGTCTGAAATCTATCTCCAGCGGTTACGCCAGCTTTGACTACGAGCTTATCGGATATGAAGTGTCTGATTTGGTAAAAGTGCAAATCCTGATTAACGAGGAACCGGTCGACGCCCTCGCTTTCCTCTGCCACCGCGAAGAAGCGGAATCCCGCGGCCGCCAGATTTGCGAACGCTTAAAAGACCTCATCCCGCGGCACCTGTTCAAAATTCCGATTCAGGCGGCTATTGGCGGCAAAGTCGTTGCCCGCGAAACCATCTCCGCCATGCGTAAAGACGTGACTGCCAAATGCTACGGCGGCGACATCACCCGCAAACGCAAACTGTTGGATAAACAAAAGAAAGGCAAACAGCGGATGCGCCAATTCGGAAAAGTCGAAGTACCGCAATCGGCATTTATTGAAGCCCTCCGCATCGGCGATAATTAACACAAAGGCTCGGATTTTTCCGAGCCTTTGCCAATAAAACCATCCAAGAGCTTGATTTTTGAGTATGCTACGCCGTGATTTTTCGACGCGGTGTACAACTGAAGTACATAAGAAGAAAAATCACAAGTATGATACCCAAAAAGCAAGCTCCCCCTAATGAACACTGCGGGGAATCAAATTATTCTGCTTAGCCACAATAAAAGCATAATCGCGATTGTCGGTCGTCGCCAGCTTGGTGCCGTCCGCGGCATAAATCAGCCACATATCTTTACCGTTTTGATAATCGCTCTTGATAAAGGCAACGTCCCTATCATTCCAGAAAGAGAGTTCCGCCTCAAATTCGGAGGGGATTTCATAACCGAAATCAAAATTCTTTTGCTTATCCATCGTCATTCTTCTAAATTGATTTTATATATTTCTTAACTTATTTCTATTTTATTAAATAATAGCTAACATCATCCCGCTCCAGGAAATAATTTGCATGTTTTTCAGCCTCAATAAAAAATTCCTTTATACCATAGCCGCTTTTTTCATCATTGCCGCGGTTATCTTCCTGTCCACGTTTTACAATGTCTATTATAATAAGATATTGGAAGAACAGCGCACAACCTTTGCCCGCAATCAGCAATACATCTCCCTGCTTTATGAAAACATCCGCCTGCAAAAAAAGCTTGATGCAGCAGATAAAAACCGCCTCAGCCGCTATACACAGGAACTGTCAAAAGAAAAAATCCTCGCCTCGGAAATGATAAAAAATTATAATCCCCGTAACGAAACCATTAAACAGGGAATAAACATCATTTTCCTGAATTCGTTTCTGTTGGTGCTATCAATGATTGCCCTAGGCTTCCTCATCCGCAGATTTATTATTATTCCGGTCAATAACCTGTCGGAAACTGTCGCCAAAATCTCCCGGGGCGACCTATCTTCGCGCGTCCGGCTCAAACAAAACAAACATTTTCTGGATGAAGTCGACAATCTGGCCCTGGCCTTCAACCGCATGGCCGACAACATTCAGGAAAAAATCGCCGAAATAAACAACCAGAAAAACTTTCTCCAATCGCTGATTGACGACATTCCCGACACTTTATATGTCATTGACGAACACGGCGTTATCATCATTGCCAACAAAGAATACCGCCGCCTCACCGGCAGCCGGAAAAACAAAGTCGATGAAAATCTGAACCGACAAATCAGCCGCATTACGCAAAACAGCGACAAAACCGCGCAGATTTTCATCACTTATGACAACCGCCTCCTTGCCGTTAACGCCGCGCCCCTGAACATAAAAAACAATCTTGGAAAAAAACAGAAACTGACGGTCAATTCTATTCGCGACTTAAGCAACGACATAAAATTTTCGCATCAGCAAAAATTATCCGCCATGGGCTTCCTGGCAACATCTGTAGCCCATGAACTGAAAAACCACCTCGGTTCCATCCGCATGCTGGTCGAAGCTCTGCTCGACAAATACCACCGGAATAAAGACGACAACAGCGAAGAAAAAAAATACCTGAACCTGATTAACAAACAACTGGTGGAAAGCATTAACGTCCCAGAAAGGCTGCTCCGCCTTTCGCGGGAAGCACACCAAAACGAATGCAAAACCCGCTGCAACGACACAATCCGGGAAATCGTCGGTCTGCTGGACTATGAAGCAAAGCGCAACGGCATCACGATAAACACTGCCCTGCCGGCCAAAGATTTATATATCAAAATGCCGGAGATAGACTTCCGCATTATCCTTCTCAACCTGTTGCAAAATGCCTTCAAAGCCATGTCCGACAATGGCAAACTACACATTGACGTCAAAGCTGTCCCCACCGGAAATATAACAATCAACGTCACGGATAACGGACACGGCATCAGCGAAGAAAACCTCAAACGCATTTTTGATCCGTTCTTCACCACCGATACGGCAAACCTGCCGGGAAGCGGCAGCGGTTTGGGACTGTCCATTGTCAAATCCATTATCGACAACTGCGGCGGCAGCATAAAAGCAAGCAGCGCCCCGGGCAAAGGAACCCGCTTTAGTATGATTCTTCCCCGCGCTTAAACCTTAATTTTTCATTGCATAAAAAAAAATTATAGTTTATATAGGTAACAACAGTAAATATTTAAGGAAAAATTTATGAGTAAAGAAGAACTTCTTGAACTGACAGGCGAAGTAATTGAAAAACTTCCCAATGCCATGTTCCGCGTCCGCTTGGAAAACGGCGTTGAAATTTTGGCCCATACCGCGGGAAAAATGCGCAAATTCAGAATCAGAGTCATGGTCGGCGACAAGGTCGATATTGAAATGACACCTTATGACCTGACTAAAGGCCGCATTACTTTCCGCCATAAAGACTAAAAAAAACGCTGTAACCATACAGCGTTTTTTCTTTGCTACATATATTTGACACAGGCAAATCCGCCGACCAGCAAAAGTACAAACAAAATCGACAACATTCCCAAATTCTTATCAATAAATTCCCGCATCGGCTCACCATATTTTTTCAAAAGCCAGGCCACCAGATAAAAGCGAATGCCGCGCGAAATGACCGAAGCAATACCGAAAACCAGCAAATCGAGATGAACGACACCGCTGGCAATCGTGATAACCTTATAAGGAAACGGCGTTACACCGGCACCAAAAACAATCCACGCGCCCCATTCGTGATAATATCCCTGAAATGTTTCAAACTGCTGCATATAACCGTAAAAATTCAGTATCGGCTTGGCAATAACCTCATAACCGAAAACGCCAATGGCATAACCGAAATAACCGCCGACAACGCTTGCTGCCGTAGCCACACCGGCAATCCGCCACGCTTTCTGCGGCGCCGCCAAAACCATCGGAATTAACATAATATCCGGCGGAATCGGAAAAAAAGAGCTCTCAATAAAAGCTATCGCTGCCAAAAAATACATAGCGTGCTCATTGGACGCCATGGCAATCATCCAATCATAACAAGCCCTGGCAAATTTGTGAAAATAACTGCTGATTCTGCGCATCGCCGTAATCATAAAACCTCCTTGTTCTGCCGGATATAAGCCTCTAAAGTATTATCCAAAAGCATGGCCACAGTCATCGGTCCGACACCGCCCGGAACCGGCGTGATATAGCCGGCCGTCCCCAAAACATCATCAAAATCGACATCCCCGGACAATTTGCCGTTAACCCGGTTAATCCCGACATCAACAACCATTGCTCCCGGTTTAAGCCACTCTTTTTTAACCAGGCGCGCTTTGCCGCAGGCAGCTATGACAATATCGGCACACCGCGTCAGTTCTTCAATATTTTCAGATTTGCTGTGAACAACCGTCACCGTGCAGTTGTTATTCAGCAAAAGCGCAGCCAGCGGCCGCCCGACAATATTCGAGCGCCCGATAATCACGGCATGTTTGCCGCTCAAATCAGGATAAACCGACTTTAACATACGCAAAATTCCTTTCGGGGTCGCCGCAATAATCGCTTCGGGAGAATTCGTCATCAACAGTCCGGCATTATAGACGCCGAAACCGTCAACGTCTTTCTCGGGAACAATGTGCCGTAAAACCTCTTCCGCATTCAAATGCGCCGGCAGCGGCATCTGAACGATAATCCCGTTCACCTTTTTGGCCGTGCTCAATTCATCAATCAGCGCCGTCAGCTCCTTTTGGGAAATATCTTCCGGCAAATGGTGAATCACACATTCCATGCCGATTTCCTGTGCTGCTCTCTGTTTGTTGCGGTCATAAATCAGGCTGGCTTCATCATTGCCGACCAAAACCACCGCCAAATGCGGTTTGTGCTTCAAAAGAGCCGTTTTCTGCGCCAGTTCTTCCCGAACCCGGCGCGCCATTTCTTTCCCGTCAATAATTTCCGCCGTCAAAATTCACCCCGCCAATTCATTCAACCGAGAAATAATCATATCCGTTTCTCCCGAAACTTCAAGCCTTTTATACCGATCCGTTTCACCGCTGACAATAACAATATCAGACTTGGCTATTTTAAGCCGGCCGGACAGAAGATTCACCAGTTCCTTGTTGGCCTTTCCCTTTTCGGGAACAGATATGACGCTGATTTTCAGATATTCTTCTCCGCCCGCATTGGTAAAAATGCCGTTTGCCTTCAAAGCAGCCGCATTGGGAGAAAGCCTGACTCTGACAATGACCTTGCCGTTTTTCTCTTCATAAAACATCAGCTTCAACCGGCCAAAAGCTGAGAAATACGCCACAGCAAACGCTGTAAAAACGTCAGTGCCAACAACAAAATAAACGGCGAGAAATCAATTCCCGAAAAAGGCGGAACATACGCGCGCACCTTGGCATAAACCGGCCGAGTAAGCGATTCGAGCACACGCGTCAAACGCTGCATAAAACCATTGTGCAAATTGACGATACCAAACTGTATCAGCCAGTGTAAAATAACCTCAATAACGATAATATAGAAATAAACCGAAAGCAAAACATGCAAAATATATACAAAAGGTTCTAACAAGAGCCCCATTCTCTTACTCCTACAATAAAAAAACAATTATGCCCGAAGATAATCCTGACTTTCCTTCAGCTTTTTAAGCATCAGATATTTATTCATGTCAAAAGCCCGGGCCCGCGTCTGGCTGTAATCATATTCCGGCTCCTGCCGCAGCGGCGCCCGGCGGCCTGACAACACCGCCAGCTTATGCTCTATCGATTCCCGGGTCTGAGGTTTAGCCTCTTCCTTCTGCATCACATAACGCTCCGCCAGGCTCTCGCGGAAATTATCTTTCCGCTGTGACGCTCGGCTGATACTCTCCAGAACATAGGGCACATTAACATAGGAATTGCTGATAATATTAAGCTGCCGGCGCTCTTCCTGTGAAACCAGCTGTTTCCCGTCCTCAACTTCCCTGCCAACCAAAGATAAGAAATTCAAATAAACCTGCGCTTTGATAATATCGCGCGCCACATTGTTCTCCGGGCGGTTTTTCTCATCAACCTTGTCTTTGGTAGAGTTTTCGACCGCACTCCTGATTTCGCGCAGGCGTAACAGTTTCTTGTTTAATTCATCAAACTTCTTTTTAATCCGCTCGTCTTCCAGATTACAACGACGATACAGAGAAATACAGGTCATCAAATCGACTTCACGCTGCTGAAAATTATTAAGCAAATCATGCTTTTCTTCCAAATCCTGAACCGTAACTTCGCCGTCGGTCATATTTCTGATAACGCTCTGCCCTTCTTCAATCCAACCAAAATATTCCCCCATCGACGAACTGCCGTATTCAGAAGAACCGGCGTTAATCAGCTCAATATTATCGGCCACATACTCATTCAGATAATCTATCCTGATTTCCTCACCGCCGATTTTGATTTTACTGTTTGTCGGCTGCGTCACCAACCCTGTGACGATTCGCCGGCTGTCTTCAGCATTAATACGCGGATACAAGCGTTCAACCGCTTTTCTGACAATATTTTCCGGCGTATCAAGCCGCGAACTGTCGTTTTGCAGCGTTTCCATTTTTTGGATTCTGCTTTCTCCGCCGTTGTCTGATAACTCTGCCATTTTGCCTCCTGCCGGGAAGTTAACTACACTTCTTCAAAAATCAGCTTGCCGCGTTCCAGCCAAATGATTCGGTCAATCACCCAATTACTGATTTGCTGGATTTTCTCAAGAGAAACCCCCATCGCTTCTCCAACCTTGCCGATAAGCAGGGTTTCTGAATCTGAAAGCTCGTCATCGGCATGAGCCAGCATGCACATTTCCTTAATCAGCATCAAAGCAGCCTGACGGTTGTCAATAAGTTTGACCTTTTCCAGCAGCTCTTCTTCTGACTTCGACGCCCAGATTTCATCAATACGCGAACCGGGGATACCGTAAGTCAGCGCCGCATCCCGAATAAACTCTTTTTCTTCCGCATCAACATGGCCGTCTGCACCTGCCAGTTTTGCAAACGCCGTCAAAAAAGCCAGCTTTTGCTCTTCATTCAGTTGAGAAATAATCTTCATATCCTGCTCCAGCATATTATCTTTCATCTCTTTATTCCGAATTAATTACTTTTTCTGTGCGTATGGTAACAGAAAAAAGCCGCCTTTACCAGAACAATTTTGCCCCGCGTAAAAAAAATTCCCCTCAATGGCAAAAATCGCACAAATAACATTTGAAAAGATAAATATTATGCCCTAAAATAATCTGAATAAGACAACTGTAATTATAAGGTAAAACGTGCAATATTATATTAAAACTTTTGGCTGCCAGATGAATGTCTATGATTCGGGACGGATAGCCAACATCTTGCAATCTCTCGGCTACACGGAAGCCTCTTCCGTCAGGGATGCCGATCTCGTTATCTTCAACACCTGCCACATTCGTGAAAAAGCGGCGGAAAAAGTCTTTTCAGACCTCGGACGCCTCAACCTCGTCAGAGAAGAACGGGCTGTCGAAGGGAAAAGCACTATTATCGGCGTTGTCGGCTGTGTTGTCCAGGCGGAAGACGAGCAAATCTGGAAACGTGCGCCTTTTGTTGACTTTGCTGCCGGCCCGCTGACTTACCATCGTCTGCCGGAAATCATTACCCAGGTAAAACGCCGCAAAGGAGATTTCGTCATCGACACCGACTTTCCCGTCGAAGCAAAATTTGACTACCTGCCCGAAAACACTTCCGGCGGCGGCTGTTCTTTTCTGGCCATTCAGGAAGGCTGCGACAATTTTTGCACTTACTGTGTTGTCCCTTATACCCGCGGCGCCGAATATTCCCGTCCGGTTGAAGATGTTTTGGCAGAAGCCCGACGCCTCATTGAAACCGGCAGCGTTGAAATCAACCTTCTCGGCCAAAACGTCAACTCCTATCACGGCGAAGACAAAAACGGCAAAGAGCGCGGCTTGGATTATCTGCTGCGCCGCCTGGCAGAATTTGACGGCCTTAAACGCATCAGATACACCACCTCATACCCCGCAGACATGACCGATGAAATCATTGCCTGCCACCATGACCTGGACAAACTGATGCCCTATCTCCACCTGCCGGTACAGTCGGGTTCCGACAAAATCCTGAAAAGCATGAACCGTCGCCACACTTCGGGTGATTATCTCAGAATTGTCGAAAAATTATATAAAGCCAATCCCAAACTCAGAATGTCATCAGACTTCATCGTCGGTTTTCCGGGGGAAGACGACGCCGACTTTCAGGCAACGCTGGACATTGTCAACCGGGTCAAATACATTCAGGCCTTCTCATTCAAATACAGCCGCCGCCCGGGAACTCCCGCCGCATTAATGCCCGGACAGGTTGAAGAAAAAGTCAAAAAAGAACGTCTCGACATTCTGCAAAATCTGCTTTTCGATTATCAGAACAAATTCAACCAAGAATGCGTCGGACAGATTATGCCGGTTCTGTTCGAAAGCAAGGGCCGCCACAAAGGCCAGCTTATCGGCCGCACCCCGTATATGCAAAACCTGCATGCCGCTATCGGCGATTCTCAACTAAACCGTATTGTCAACGTAAAAGTAACCGCTGCAACAACCAATTCATTAACCGGAACTGCGGAAGGAGTATAATCATGACTGAAGATATTTTTGAACTCTATAACAACCAGCTCGTCCAGCAGCTCATCGGCCCGCAGGACGCCAACCTGAAAATCATTGAACAAATGCTGAATACCGAAATATCTTCTTTCGGCAACCAGATTAAAATTAAGGGTGATGAAGCAGCCGTCAAACAGGCGCATAACGCATTGGAAATATTGCACCACAAACTGACAAAAGGCATTGAAATCACGGCTCAGGAAGTCAAAGCCGCCGTTCGTTTGAGCGATGGCCCGGAAAACAATGACGAAGAAGACAATGCCAACCTGGCGGATATTGTGCTTAAAACCAAGAAACGCCACATTTACCCGCGTTCCGCAACACAGGCCAAATATATTCAGGAAATGATGAAAAATGAAATGGTCTTTGGCCTCGGACCTGCCGGTACGGGTAAAACATACCTGGCCGTTGCCTTGGCTGTTTCCATGATGCTTGAAGGTAAAATTGATAAAATCGTCCTTTCCCGCCCGGCGGTCGAAGCCGGAGAAAACCTGGGCTTTTTACCGGGTGACTTAAAAGACAAAGTCGACCCTTATCTCCGCCCGCTCTATGACGCCCTATACGAAATGCTCCCGGCGGAACAGGTAGACAAGAAACTGGCCATCGGCGAAATTGAAATCGCCCCGCTGGCTTTCATGCGCGGCCGTACTCTGTCCAATGCCTTCGTCATCCTTGATGAAGCGCAAAATACGACGCCGATGCAGATGAAAATGTTTCTGACCCGCCTCGGCGAAAACTCCCGCATGGTCATCAACGGCGACTTAAGCCAGGTTGACCTCCCGCGCGGCGTTGTTTCCGGCCTGAAAGACGCCCTCGACACGTTGGACAAAGTTCCGGGCATAAGCTCAGTCACCTTCAGTGCCTCCGATGTCGTCCGTCACGGACTGGTCGCCAAAATCGTCAAAGCCTATGAAGAAAAAGGAAAAAGGCAACACGGCTATGATTAAACCGCAGTTATATCTGAGCATTGAGGACGAGGGCTGGAATTCAGCCCTCCCCGATGCCGAAAAAATCTCCGATACGGTTATGGAAACCGTATTTTCTTATGTCAGCCGACACCATGACCTGAGTTTTCTCCCCGCCGACAAAGAAATCATAATCAGCCTCTGCCTGAGCAATGATGAAAACGTGCATCGCCTGAACCGGGAATTTCGCGGCATGGATAAGCCGACCAATGTCCTGTCTTTCGCCAATATTGACGATCCCGACTTCACAGCCGACTGTCAAAATTATGACGAAATCGAACTCGGGGATATCATTATTGCGCTGGAAACCATGAAAAGGGAAGCGGCGGAAAAGGGCATTTCCTTTGCAGACCATTACTGCCACCTGCTGACACACGGCTTTTTACATCTTCTGGGTTTTGACCACCAAGAAGATGAGGAAGCTGAATACATGGAAGGTTTCGAAATAAACATTCTTCATGCGCTGAATATTGCCAATCCCTACCAAGAGTAATGCAAATGCTGACATGGTTTGCCAAACATTTCAAAATCGCGGCGGCGCTTGCCGGCGTTTTTTCCGTCTGTGCCCTGCCTCCATACTACTTTTTCCCGGCCTTATTTGCCGGCTTCACCGTTCTGCTTCTTTTGCTCGGACGGGCATCCTCGGCAAAACAGGCCTTTGCCATCGGTTACTGGTTTGGCTTCGGTTTTTTCGCCTGTGGTTTTTCCTGGATTGGCAATGCCCTGCTGATTGATGCCGCTACTTTCGGTTGGCTCTATCCGCTCGCTCTGCTCGGCAGCGGTGCTTTTTTTGGCCTGTTTGCCGCCGTGCCGTCCTGGCTGACATTTTACTTTCCGGGTTTTAAACAAAAATACGCTGTTTTTCCGGCGCTCTGGGTTCTTTCTGAATGGATACGGAGCTTTATCCTGACCGGCTTCCCCTGGAATCTTCTCGGTTCCTGTCTGGCATTTCACAGTGCGGGCATCCAGCTGGCTTCCGTTTTCGGAACCTACGGCCTGTCCTGGCTTCTGCTCTTTGTCGTTTCGGCTCCGGCTTTGTGGCTGCAGGCTCCCGGACAAACCGGACGGCGGGCTTCTCTGACGATTATGGCTACGGGAATAGCCATCATTTACGGTTTTGGTTTTTGGCGCCTCGCCGCAAAAGATGATACAACACCCTCAGAAACGACAATTCGCATCGTTCAGCCCAGCATTCCCCAAGACATGAAATGGGACCGCAATACGCTTGAAAACAACCTTAACGACTACATTTCCCTGAGCCGGGAACCCGGCCTGGAAAAAACCGACTTTGTCATCTGGGGCGAAACCGCCAGCCCGTTTCCGCTGGACATAGATCTGCCACACCGCCGGATCGTCACGCAGGCAATCCCTGAAAACGGATATTTGATTACCGGTGCTCTGCGGTACAGTTTTGACCGTTACGGCGAAGCATCACCGCTGAATTCCGTCCTGATAATCGATAAAAACGGAGAAATTGCCGCAACTTATGATAAAACGCATCTGGTGCCATTTGGAGAATATATTCCACTGCGCCGCTTTCTACCGGCTTCATTCCGCCCAATTACCAACACCATTGCCAATTTCCGCCCCGGAAACGGCCCGGAAACGGTTAACATACAAAATTATCCCGCACTCGGCATGGTCATCTGCTATGAAATAATCTTCCCGCATGAAATAAGCGACCGGAAAAACAAACCACAATGGATAGTCAACGCCACAAACGACGGCTGGTACGGAAACAGCGCCGGCCCTTACCAACACCTGGTAACAGCTCGACTGCGCGCCGTTGAAGAAGGCATCACCATCGTCCGCGCCGCAAATTCAGGAATTAGCGCCGTAATCTCCCGCACTGGTAGAGTTATCAACAAGCTGAACCTGAATCAGCGCGGATTTTTGGACGCAAGACTCCCGAAAGCACTAAACCTATACACAATATATGGCGAATTTGGCAACAAAATACCCTTAATATTACTTACATTTAATATATTACTCGTATTTTTTTCATCACGCTACAAACGATAGTAGATTGATTTTTAAACAATAAAATCTCAGGTTATATTTTTGGTAACTAAATTGAAAAATATTGCAAAATTATTGTTGACGAACGGGGCATAAAATCATATTTTTAGCTCATGGACTAAATTATAACAAGGAAAGAACTATGAGTGCAGAGACTGTAAAAAGATCTAGCCGCGGAAGAACACCGACAGGACAACCCAATCCTATTGATGTACACGTTGGCAATCGCATCCGCTTGAGAAGGACACTTCTTGGTTTGAGCCAAGAAAAACTGGCCTCTTTATTAGGCTTAACCTTCCAGCAGGTACAAAAATACGAACGCGGCATGAACCGCGTCGGTGCCAGTCGCCTTTGGGATATCGGTAAAGTTCTGGAAGTTCCTGTTGAATTTTTCTATGAAGACATGGATAAAAGTGTCGCCAGCCAAAGCCCGCGCATGTTTAGTCTGCCGGACAGCCAGCCGTTGTGCCTTGAAGAAGAGGGAACAACTTTTGATGTTGACCCGATGAACCGTCAGGAAACCATTGAACTGGTTAAAGCTTATTATAAAATTTCCAACCGCAAAGCGGCTAAACATTTGTTTGATCTGATTGTGGCCATGTCCAAGTCAACAAACAACTATGATAAAAACGACAAAAAAGAAAGCTCCGACGAAGAGTAAGCGGCGCTTGTTGTGCATGGAATAAAAAAAGCTGGCATTTTACCGGCTTTTTTTTATGATAGAAACAGACAACAAGGAGAGTTAAATGAGTTACCTGTTTACATCGGAATCCGTGTCGGAAGGACATCCGGACAAAGTCTGCGACCAGATTTCCGACGCCGTGCTGGATTTGTTCCTCAGCCGGGACAAAACAGCCAGAGCGGCTGTCGAAACGCTGGCCACCACTAACCGTATCATTTTGGCGGGCGAAACCGCCTGCCGCGAATATATCACGCCGGAAGAGATCGCCAACACCGTCCGCCAAACCGTCAGAAAAATCGGCTATGACCAGAAAAATTTCAGCTGGCAGACTGTCAAAATCGAAAACCTGCTTCACCACCAGTCACCAGACATTGCCGCCGGGGTAGACAGGAACGGCGCCGGAGACCAGGGGCTGATGTTTGGTTATGCCGAACAAAACGAAGAACCCGACACTGAATACATGCCGTTGGCCATCCATTATGCCCACCGCCTGCTGCAAAATCTGGCGGCAGCCCGCCACAACGGCACAGTCAGCGGCATTGAGCCTGACGCCAAAAGCCAGGTAACAATCCGTTACGATGACAACGGCAAACCGTTGTACGCAGACTCAATCGTCCTCTCAACCCAACATGCCGAACATCTGTCACAAGATGAAGTTCACGCCATTGCCAAAGAAATCATAAAAGAAACCCTGCCGGAAAAATTTCTGACACCACAGACAAACATACTGATTAATCCCACCGGACGTTTCGTCATCGGCGGCCCCGACGGAGATACCGGCCTGACAGGCAGAAAAATTATCGTTGATACCTATGGCGGTTATGCCCCGCACGGCGGTGGCGCGTTTTCGGGAAAAGACGCAACCAAAGTTGACCGCTCGGCGGCTTATATGCTGCGCTATCTGGCCAAAAACATTGTTGCTGCCGGTCTGGCCGGAAAATGCCTGCTGCAGATATCCTATGCCATCGGCTACGCCCGACCTTTGTCCCTTTACATCAACTGCTTCGGCAGCGAAAAAGCCGATACCGGCAAAATATTAAAATTTCTGCAGGATAATCTTGACTTAAGCCCCGCTGGTATAATAAAACATTTAAAGTTGGATAGACCGGTTTACAGCCCGACCGCCGCTTATGGACATTTTGGGCGTCCGGCTGCCGAACCGTATTTTTCCTGGGAAAAACTGGACTTGCAAAAAGAACTGACATCATGCTTTTAGAAAACAATTTCATCTCTGACAAACCAAAATTTTTCGGCCGCCGCAAAGGCCGCGTCATCCGCAAAGCTAAATCCACGCTGTTGGAAACATTTCTGCCGGAAATAAAAATCACTGACCAAACCAAGCTGGATAAAAACACGCTGTTTGGCGTTCCCGTAGAAGAAATCTGCCTCGAAATCGGCTTTGGCAGTGGCGACCATCTCGCCGGACAAGCGCTGAACAACCCGCGTCGTGGTTACATCGGTGCTGAAGTTTTCCAAAACGGTGTCGCCAATCTGCTGACTCTGATAACAGGAATTAAGGAAGGCACCAATCTGCCGGAAAAAATCACGCTGTTGCCGGGCAGAGTTGACAATATCAGAGTTTACGATGATGACATCCGCCTGCTTTTTGCCAGACTGCCGAATGCTTTTCTGGATCGCATCTACCTGTTGTTCCCTGATCCCTGGCCCAAAAAGCGCCACGCCTCTCGCCGCTTTGTAAATCCCGAAAATCTGAAAGAGCTGGCGCGTATTTTAAAACCCGGCGGAATATTGCGCATAGCGACCGACCACAAAATTTACAAGGCTTGGACACTGCGCCAAATGCACGACTGCCCGGATTTTGAATGGACCGCTGTCTGCGGCAGCGACTGGAAACGCGAACCAGCCGACTGGGTACAAACCAAATACCAGCGCAAAGCCCTGCGGGAAGGGCGCCGCCCTGTTTTTCTCGATTATAAAAGAAAGTAACCGCCATGTCTGTCACCGATATCAAAAATAAAATCCGCGCTGTCCCGGACTTCCCCAAACCAGGCATCATGTTTCGCGACATAACCACGCTGTTGCAAGACACGGCGACTTACCGGGAAACAATCGAGCTTCTTTATCAAAAATTCAAAGACCGGAAAATTGATTACATTGCCGCCATAGAATCCCGCGGCTATCTCTTCGGCGCGCCTCTGGCGTTAAAGCTCGGTGCCGGACTGGCGCTCATCCGCAAACCGGGCAAACTCCCGGCCGAAACTCTGCGTGAAGAATACGCCCTGGAATACGGAACCGACGCTGTTGAAATCCACAAAGACGCCATAGAACCTGGCAAAAACGTCTTGATCATTGACGACCTTCTGGCAACCGGCGGCACCGCCGCAGCAGCCTGCCGCCTGATACAACGCCTGAATGCACGGATTGCGGCAGCAGCCTTTATCATTGAACTCAAAGGGCTGAACGGCAGGGAAATACTTCCGACCGATACCGAAGTATTCAGCCTGATACAATACTGAGGCGGACATGATGTTTCTGACAAACTTAATCGGCAAGGGCGCAACCCGGGAATGTTATGCTCACCCGGAAGAAAAAGAAAAATGTATCAAAGTATACCAAAATCCCAAACTGGCTGAACCGGCATTCAAAAGGGAACTGGAAATTTACCGCCGTGTATCACCGATTCTCGGAAACTTCGTCTGCGCTTATGACCCGCAGCTGATAGACACCGACAAAGGAAAGGGGCTGGTCTCCGAGCTTATCTTGGATGATAACGGCAAAACATCCCGCCCTCTGGTAACCTACCTTGTCAGCAGTTGGATGAATGAAGAAATCATTGCCGAAATCAACACCTTCACCGCGCTCCTGCTCAATAACAACCTGTTTTTTTATGATTTTAATTTAATGAACTTCGTAGTCCAAAACCAAAAAGGGCATTTCCATTTGCGCTATATTGACATGAAAAGTTTTGAAAACTACAAATCATGGAGTTTTCTGGGACTGGAAAAAATATCCCCCGCCATCGCCAGACATATCATGATTCGCCGCCTGAAACGGATGTATAAACTGCTGAACCTTCCTTTTCCCCAATAAAAAAGATCCGCGTTTCACAACGCAGACCTTTCAAACGTAAAAGCTATAACTTAAGCGAAGAATTACTGTTTAATCATTCTTTTCACTTCGTCGTACGTATAACACGGTCGCTGCGAGCAGACAACCAATGTCAGCGGTGTCGCAAAGATTTCTCTGGCAATGTCCTGAACATCCCGCGCGGACACCAACCATGTGGCGTTAATACGTTCGGAAACATCATACATTTTTCCCCGTCCCAAGACCTGCCAGGCGGCTTCAATCGAAGCATCCTCCTGCTGGGTCAGTTGAAACAGCTTTTCGCACATTGCCCGGTTGCGTGAAGTTTCCATGCGCCTGTCTGAAGCCAAAGATGTCGTCAAACGGTTGATATTGGCACAAACAACGTCAATACATGCATTGACATCTTCCTCGCGAGCCTCAACGGCAACCCGAAGCGTGCGCAAACCATAATAGCCGGCAATCTTTACTTCCGTCGTAACATCATAATCGGCAAAACTTCTTTCCAGACGTCCGGCCAACATCGACATTAAGACATTTGCTTCAGCCACATTTTGCAGTCCGGAAACATCCCAGCCCAACATAACTTTCTGGAAGCCTTTCTTCGCCGGCAATTTCGCATAACCACCGGTATAGAACTGATTTTCAACCTTTTGCGCTCTTCCTGCCGGATAATCGCCCAGATACTTTTCTGCCAGCTTGGCAAATTCTTCCGTTTTAACCGAAGGACCTGCCAGACAAACAACCAGATTTTTTCCGGAATAATACGTTTCCATAAAGGATTTCAAATCCGCAGACGTAAGGCTTTTAACCGAATCAATATAAGCATCCGTATCCCAAAGCACTTTGCCTTTCTTAAAAGCGGTGTGCTTGTAAAGAAGCTTCATCTGACGTTGCGGCAGAGGAGCCATATCCTGCGTGTGCTGAACAATATCCGCGACGGCAGCATCAATTCTCTGTTGCGACAAATCAGGACTTTTCAACACACCTGCCAAAGCAGTCAGGGCATCTTCCACATTACCGCTGTTGCAGCCGAGAATAAAAGAAGTTATCGTTCCGCCGTAAACAGCGCTCGAATTTTTCAGCTGTGATAAAATTACTTTTTCACAAACTGCGGCAATTCCCAGGCGGGATTCGTTAACATGACCTACTCTGACTGTTGCCGATACTCTGTAACCTTCGCCATTGCTTGGAGCTACTATAACCTTCACTCCGTTAGCCAACGCTAATTCTTGCATAAAATTATAATTTTATAATTAAACATAAAAATATTAAACACGACAAGAGTCGTAATACCTTTTCTAAATTTTGTCAATAATAAATTAATGTACCGTTAAACAAAATTATGGGAAACCGCACATATCCATTCCATATTTCCCCGGTCTCAACGGCGGACATACCAAAAAACATTAACCCGCAAACCCCACAAACGCGATGGTAAAATTTCTTTTTCCCGCAAAAATGCCAGTCGGAACATCTCCGACAGAACAATGGCGTCAGCGGATATTTCCGCATTCAGCTTCCGTCCCAGCTCCTGTTCCAGACCATTGCCGACATTGCACAACAACAGCTTGTACCTGCTGAGATCTTCCTTCATAAAGTCCTTTTTGTATATATGCAGATTATTCAATTTTCCGGCTCGTTTTTTTACCAGAAAGAACGGCAGCGCGTCCCATTCATAGCCATAAAAACGGTGTTGGGGAAACTTCTTGGCCAAAGGCACCAGTAAACTGCCGCTTCCGCACCCCAAATCAACAACATCAACGCTCTCCTCCTCTCCGGCCAAAACTTCTTCGGCTTTCTGCAGAAGGTCACGCTTCACCCGGCCGAACGAAATAACAAACGGCGGATATTTTCCCCGGCAGCGAACATAACTGATTAATAAATAAAGCTCAAACAGACAGGCTGCTACGGCAAATGTTAATGCAAAATATAAAAACATGATTTTTTACCTTTCCGTTAAAATAAAAAGCAGCCGAAGAATTGACAAATATATCATCGGAATAACCCTTCTGCCTACCAGCGCGAAAGCTCCCCGGCCAAAAAAGCCGGAGATATATTCTTTGGCGGCACCTGTAAAACATGATAAAACAACGATGCTTTTCCCAACCCAGCCGATGATAAAAAGTTTGCCAAGGCTTCAAACTACAAACTCTAATTCTATATATAATATAAAATTACTTTCATAGTAAAAACAAAAAAACAGATTGGCAAGAGTTATTTTAAAGAAAAAGCACAGCTTGAAAAAACTGTGCTCTAAAATACTTTCCGCGTTTATCTTAATCTGGAAGAATTTCATTAATTGCGGCCAACGCATTCAATGAACGCGGATAGCCGATAAACGGCAGCAAAACCGTAACCGCATCAACCAGGGTTTCTTTTCCGTTACCGACATTGGCATTACCCTGAACATGGCCTCTGACTTGAGCATCTGCTCCGCCCATGGAAATAAGAATACTGAACGTCAGCAGTTCCCGCTGCTTGATATCCAGGCCTTTTCTTGTATAATAATCGCCAAAACAGTTGGCCGACAAAAAGTCCTGAATATGTTTCTGCCCTGCCGGCGCCCCGGCGCGCATTCGGTCAATCTGCTCGCCGAAAATTCCTTTCTGAACTGCCAGCCCTTTGTCAAAACGCGTCTGCTGAGAAACCGTTCCCTGAGCTTCCGTCGGCAGTTTAATTCCTCGTTCTGCAAAGAGCTCATTCGTCAACAACAGAAAACCATAAACCTTTGCGCCGCCGGCATAAGGAACGGCATGATACAAAACCTCTTTGATCTCAACTGGCGAAATACCTTTTTCCAACGCCTTTGCCAATGTTTCCTGATACATTCCCGCAGACTGCGTCGCAATATTGGAAGCCAAAATAAGCAAAAGCCGCTCTTTTTCACCTAAACTGTTATGCAATATCGCCTCCGACTGCTGCAAATTATTCCAAATTGCCACAAATTCAGGATCTGTTCTGTTCAAACGCTGCATCCCGTTCTCCTTTCTTTCTGCCGGCATCAAAAGCGCAACCACCGCTGCAATCGCCAACACAACAATAACGCCCAAAATTTTCTTCATTTATTTATATTCCGCATCACTGACCGGTTCCAGCCAGGTTGTCACATTATCAGGAACATTTGTTTCCAAAGAAATATGCGTCATCCAACTGTCCGGCGCCGCTCCGTGCCAGTGTTCGATATTCGGTACAATTCGGACAACGTCGCCTTTGCGCAACACCCGAATATCCTTTCCTTTTTCCTGATAACGCCCTTCCCCGTTCAAAACCAGAAAAATCTGCCCGCCGCTGTGCTTGTGCCAATTTGTCCGTGCCCCTGGCTCAAACGTCACATTGCCTATCGGCGCGTTAAAAACGTCATCCCTGCCATTCAACATTGTCAGATAAGTCTGGCCGGTAAAATATTGTCCGTAAGGATTGGATTCGCCTTGTTCAAAAACCGTATCAATCGGCGCCTTTTTCATTTCTTTTGCCTCCGTAAAAGAGGAATGCAGACACATTCCCATCATTAAAACACAACTGAATATCTTTATCATTTTTCTTCCTTTTCAGGTTTTAAAATTAGAACCGTAATTTCTGACGGTGCCAACAGGCGCATCTGGGGTCCCCACTGCCCGGCCCCCCGCGTTACATAAATTTCGGCGCCGTTTTCCATCCGGTACTTTCCCGCCAGATACTTGTTTTTCAACTTCGCCGGAATATGGAACGGAAAAATCTGTCCGCCGTGCGTATGACCGGAAACTTCCAGATCAAAAAGATTCTCCTTTCCGAAATCAGCCGGTGTGTGGGACATTAACAACCGGAACTGCCCTGCATCCGCCCCGACAAAAGCCCGGGAAACATCCGCGTTCTTGCCGAGCATACCGCCGGCCGTACAATCGGGAATTCCCGCCACAAAAATATCGCCGAGGGACACGCCGTTGTTTTCCAGAAAAACAAAGCCCATACTTTCCATCTCGCGAACCGCTGCCCGGTATCCGGCGTAAAATTCATGGTTACCGGTCACAAAATAAATACCCTCTTTGGCTTTAAGCCCTTTCAGCAAAACGCTTATGTCAGACACCTTGCCGACATCATCGTCAATAATGTCTCCTGCCAGCAAAACAATATCCGGCTGTTGCGCATTCGCCGCGGCAACAATTGCTTCCACCTTTTCCGGGTTGATAACCCGGTGAATATGAATATCGCTGAGCACGACAATTTTCCGCTCATCCTTTATCTTATCCGAAACGACTGTCACCTCTTCAACAGCCGGAACTTTCATTCCGGCATACAAAGCATAAACACAACAAACCAAAGCCAAAGCAATGTTAAATCCGCCGGCATATTTCGCCCACTTGCCCACCTTTGCGACCCAAGGCGTATAAGACAACACCCACAGAACAAAATCCGTTGCCAGCGTCAAACAAAACAACAGCAGGCAGGCAACAAAAACAAAATACAGAGCATAACGGTAAAATGGATACATCCGGCCTAAAAAAATCTCCGCTTCATAAGAGATAAACAGCGGAATGCACCCTGCCGCCAGAAAAACGCCCCAGAGCAGCCCCCGACGAACATATCCCAGCTCAAAACACCATGTGTAACGGAAAAACAAATAAGACGTTACAAGACATCCCAAAAGAGAAGTAACCAGCGAAAATGCCAGCATCATAGCCTCGGTTTCAGTTGCGTGGTTCATTTTGCCAAACCTACGTCTTCAAGCCAGCCGGAAATACCCAAAGTACGACTGCCGTAACCAACCCACGGATTGTCGCTGACTTTGCAGCCCCGGCACTGCGCCTTCAGATTCTTAACCGTATTCTGCACACCGCCGCCGCCATGCGTAATAAACGGCACAACCGTCTTTCCCGACAAATCGGAACTCTCGATAAAACTGCTGACTGCCGGCGTAATCGTCCCCCACCAGTTTGGCGAACCGATAAAAACGACATCATACTGTGCCATGTTCGCAACTTTGTTTTTCAGCTCGGGACGATAATTTTCGCTGATTTCTTTCTTAGCCTGCTCGGTTTGTTCCTTATACGCCGCCGGATAAGCGGAAACCGTCTGTATCTCGAACAAATCGCCGCCGGTTTTCTCGCGAATGGCTTCCGCCACTTCCCGCGTATTGCCGGATAAAGAATAATAAGCGATTAAAATTTTGGAATTTGCCATAGGTAACTTTTCCTCCCCTGTTGTCTGTGCCGTAGCCGACATACCGAATAAAATGCCGGCTAAAGCAAGTAATAAGCCTAAAAAACCTGTTTTTTTCATATATTTATCCTCCCTGAAATTACAATACTTTCAAAATATCCGCTGCAATCAGTTCCGGCGTCAGATGATAGCGCTGATACAGTTCGTCCAAAGAAACCCTGTCAGTAAATTCCTTCTTGGCGCCGAAAGCCAAAACCTTCATTGCGCTGTCCCCGTAAAATCTGGCGACTTTTTCGCCGAAACCACCGTTCAGCACACCGTCTTCCAAAGAGGCAACAACCTTATGCCCGGCCTTCAGGCTTTCCAACAAAGCCTCATCCAAACCGGTAATATAGCGCGGGTTAACCACTGTCGCCGTAATACCGTGCTTTTTCAGTTCCGCAGCGGCTTTCTCCGCCAAATCAAAAAAGCTTCCTAAACCGAGAAGAGCCACGTCTTTTCCCGCCTGCGTCACCACAGAAGTGTTCAAATGGTCATACGCCTTGTCAACCATACCTTTGGCATAAGTCACATAAGTCGGCACACGAATAACCACCGGATGCGCCGTCTGCTCGATTCCCCATTCCAGCATTGCCAGATATTCTTCTTTTGTCGTCGGCGCCAGATAAACAATATTCGGAATATTGGAAATCAGCGGAATGTCAAAACACCCCAAATGCGTCACGTCCATACTCGAAATCGCACCGGAAAAGACCAGAATAACCGCCGGATTATTATTAATCGCCAAATCCTGCGACAACTGGTCATATGTCCGCTGTACAAAGGAGCTCCAAACCATATACACCGGCTTGCAGCCGCCTTTGGCCAAAGCCGACGTCATTGCTACAGCATGCTCTTCGGCAATACCGACATCGACATAATTGACACCGAATTTCCGACGTCTTTCGGCATCCAGCCCAAAAGCACCCGGCGTTCCCGCATTAACAACGACAACTTTGTTATCTTCGGACACCTTATTAAGCAAATAATTCGCCGTAATATCATTATAATTTTCACCATCGCCGAAATTGATGGTTACTTCGCCGCTTTCAATATCAAAAGGCAGATTCCAGTGCCATTTCTCTTTATTCTCCTCGGCAAAAGCATAACCTTTTCCTTTAAGAGTATGAATATGTACCACTGTCGGCCGCGGCGTATCTTTCACCGACGACAAAACCGCTGTCATCTGTTTAATGGAATTACCGTCCGCCACATAGTGATAATCAAATCCCAAAGCCTTAAACATATTGCACTCTGCCTGGCCGTTCGTTTCGCGCAACAGACGCAGATTCGTATACAAACCGCCGTGATTCTCGGCAATCGACATCTCATTGTCATTAACAATAATAATGATATTGCTGCCTAAAACGGCCGCGTTGCTGAAACCTTCCAAAGCCTCGCCGCCACTCAGGGAACCATCGCCGATAACGGCAATAACATTGTATTTTTCGCCTCTGATATCGCGCGCTTTAGCCAAACCGCAGGCCAAACTGACAGACGTTGACGTATGTCCGATAATAAAATTGTCATGTTCGCTTTCCGCCGGATTCGTATAGCCGGAAATTTCAGCCATTCCCGCCTCGGTCAAAAAACCTCTCTGTCGACCGGTCAAAAGCTTGTGCGGATAACATTGGTGAGAAACATCATAAACAATCTTATCTGTTGGCGAATCAAAAACATAATGCAACGCAATAGTCGCTTCCACAATTCCGAGATTCGGACCGACATGGCCGCCGATTTTACTGTCACGGTTCAAAACAGCGGTACGGATTTCCCCGGCCAAGGCTTCCATTTCCTTTTCATTAAGCAACTTAACATCTTTGGGTGAATTGATTTTTTCCAAATAAGACATTTATTTCTCCTGTTCTTTTATGACATGATTCGAATTTAAGCACATCATAAATTTTAGAGTTAACTCTAAGTCAAGCATTATTTTGCAATTTTAAAAACTTTTTTATTTTAGAGTTAGCTCTAAGTTAAAATAAGATTGACAAGCGATATAATTTGTGCTTAGCGTATGCCTAAGGAGGAAAGAAACCATGGGATATTCTATCGGACAAGTTGCACAGAAAACCGGTCTGTCGACACACACATTGCGTTATTATGAAAAGGAAGGGCTGCTGCCTTTTGTCAAAAAAAGCGGTTCCGGCTTGAGAATCTTTTCAGACAGCGATCTCGGCTGGCTGGCAATGATTGAATGCCTGAAAGAAACCGGTATGCCATTGAAAGGCATCAAACAATACATCGACTGGTTCATTGAAGGCGATTCAACTCTGCAAAACCGCTTGGATATGTTCCGGGCGCAAAAAACACATATTGAAGAACAAATTGCCCAACTCCAAAAACACATGGAAAAAATCAACTATAAAATCAAGCTTTACGAAGAAGCCGTCAAAAAAGGCAGCCTGGATATCGCCTCCGCCAACAAACGCCTCAGAGAAGAAAGAAACCGCCTTTTTAATGAAGGATAGATTAACTGGCGCGAAATTAGATGCCCAAACCATAATCCCGTCAAATGAAGCGAGATTCCCTCGAAGCTGAATTCCCTCTCTCAGCAAAAAATCCCGCTCATAAATGAACGGGATTTTTTAATTGGCGGTGTAGTAAAACTCAACGGTATTGAGCATACGAAAGAGCAATTCTATCTACATATAGAAATTATTGCAACTATCATAGACGCAATGGCTATAGCTAAAGTCCATTTTGAAATAATCAAAGATTTTTTCAAAATAAGATCATTCGTTCTTCGTGAAAGTTCATTTTTTCCTATGCTGATTAGATGTTCAACATCTTCAATCTTCGAAACTATTCCGTTTTGATACTCTCCCTTATTAATATAAAGAGTTAGATTCGTAGCTCTATAAATTTCATTATAATTTATTTCCAATTTTTGAATACTGGCCAACAAATTCTTATCAGACATTGAAAATGGATATTCATAAGGAACTTTTATTTGGTACCCTCCTCCATCTACCGCTGGTAAAAAGTCATTATTCAAATTTCTTTTCAAAGATTTCTTAAAAAATTTATCAAACATTAGAATTTCACTTTCAAACATATCTTTTATTTTTCTAAGATAAATTTATCATAACAATAAATAAATTGTCAGCAACTTACAAACATTTTGCACCGATGACCATAAATCTTTTCTATCTCGGAATCACAAATGCATCATTGCCTCACTGCAATAACAGGGAATCTACAGGGAAATTTAATCTAATTTTATGTGCAAAACTCCTGCAAACATACAGTTTTGCTCGGATAACACCTAACTAGATGCAAATTTATCAGGGAATTTAAAATTAGAAACAGGGAATGTTTTTAACAATTATAAATTTTCTTCTAAAACTTCTTCATCAACTGGAGATGAAAATGCAATACCTAATAAACTTTCTGATCATTACCTTTCCACCAGCTTATCAAATACCACATATCATCTGCAGGGTAAAATTATTTTCCGCGGTGTTTTTACTTGTAATTGTATTTCCTTCAAGATCTATCATTCGAACAAAGATTGCATTAATGCTGTTTTTCCCATTTTTTGCAAATTTCAATTCGAAATCGCCGATAAAGACCTCCAAAATATTCGCGTTTTTTCGGATGAACTTATAATTCTGCGGAAAAGCTAAATCAGAATGAAAAGCCGAAGCTTTTTTACTTAAGACATTAAACAGCAAAACCAAAGGACATTGGCTGCTGTCGCCAACTTCTGCCATCATGAAATCAGGAGCATTTTGCTTAAATTTCCTCAAAACCGGATCCGTATTTACTGTACTCAGGATTTCTTGAAGTTCCATATTAAACTTGTCTTCAAAATAGGCTTTTCGTTGTGCAGAATTTTTTTTACTCTGCAAATTCTCCAAATCCGGTAATTGGCGTTTAAATTGATCTATCGCCTTATAATCGGCGATAATACGATCGGCATCTCCAGCCTTAAAATAATCAGAATACTTACAAATCTTATACAATTCTTCAAAATATTCCAAATATCTCCATCCATTTTCGATATCCAGACCATTAGTTATTTTACATTCGCCATATTTCTGCCGATTTTGAATAACTTCATCTACAAAACTAAGAGAAACAGCTTTGCTGTCTTTCTTATTCATTTCTTCAAGCTGTTTTTTTAAGGATTCTCCATAGTTTTTTAAACATTTTTGATTCTCCTTAGAATAAAAGATATCAAAACTTTCCGTTTTTAACTGTTTACATGAATTTATTCTCGCTGAGGAATTTGGTTTTATCATCCATGCTTCTGCTAAAAGCTCAAACTTAACCTTTTCCTTTATTGCAGAGCAACCAACTAACAATGCAATTCCGCACAATAAACCCATTTTCCGCATATAAGCTTCCTTTCATGATTTGAACGTTGTCCGGTCATATTTTTCTTCTCTTTCATCCTCAAGATGCCTAACAAGATGTCCGCACCGTTTACATTTTCGCCAAATTTCATAATGATGAACCAATACAGGAACCTTTATTTCCTCCACTCGCAGCACATTTCCATTATTGTCTTTTATTTCTTCTTTTCTGACTTCAGTTTCAATGTCAGTGTTTAGCAGTTCCTTCTTTTCTTGCCGCATTACCCACCATTTTTTACACTTTGGACAACGATATCGCCCAATAAAGCCTATTATGTTGAAAACAATATAACAAATTATGATAGAAGCCAATCCACCGGAATCGGCTTCCACAGAATTATCATTTTGGGCGTACACAACAAAAGGAACAATAAAACTAAGAAAAAAGCAAAAAAATAACATCGTTACTCCTCTATATCTCAAATTCTGTAATAATTGGATAATGGTCTGATAATTCTTCAATTTCTGCCGAATAATCAACATACGATTTTTGAACAACCAAAGACTGACTAGCAAACATCCAATCTATCTGGCGCTTCCCATTGTGCTTGAATGTTGCTTCATAACCGCCGTTTGGGAAATGCCCCAAACAATCCTTAAAATCAAAGGTCATCAACCGTTCAAAAAAATTAAAATTCTTGTGCAACTTCCCTTTATCCCATTGCGGTCCAGCATTCCAATCACCCGCAATAATAAATCTTTTAGCTGAAAAAAAACCATCTAGCAGCGGCGCGGCATCAGATAAACAGCGATGTAGATTGGCCAAATAAGAATATCCTGTTATATTATTGTAATCATAAGTATGTTTGCCATACATAGAAATAACGGCAATATCCGTTTCCGTAACCTGAGCAACAATCATACTCCCCGGGTAGGCCGTATTATATTTTAGTTCAATTTTATTCAAATTGATATTCTCGGTGGACAATATCGCCGTTCCCCATTTAGGACGGCTATTGTTATTGCGCGTATCAATCGAAAAATCCATCGCACCCCATAGGCCTTGCCCTTGCGGAGCATAAACGGGAATATCAGAATAAATCTGGTTGGGATAAAGACATCGCAACTCATCCGGATCAAAGATTTCCTGCGCCAAAACAATATCCACATTATTTTTCCGCAGATATTCAAGAACTTTTTGAACTTTCATCTTGTTGCCCTTGCTGGGAGAACCAACAGAACCATAACCCAAATTCCAAGTTGCCGTGCGCAATATCTTAACCACAACCTACATCCTTTATTTCGACAGTTTTCTCAGCTTAAACATGGCTCTAACACCTCGGTTACCAATATAAGCAAAAAACGCTCCCACCAAAAATGACAACATTCCGGTTTCATCAGGATTCATCCTGAAACCCATGATAAGAAATACCTTAAGACTTCCCATGGTCATAATAAAAACAAAAAATGCATAAATAAATGCTACTAATGCTGGTAAACAGCCTAAATTTTCTTTTGAATCTTCTTTTTTTACATCTTCCGTCATATTCATCTCCTGATTACAAAACCGATACAACACTAATTATCTATAAAATAAAAAATACTATTTTATTTTCTTATATTGAACAAATTATTTTGTTAAGTCAATAAAATAATATTGTATAATCACAATACATATATCTAAAAAGCTATTGTATTATCCCAATATATTTTTAAGGGGTAAAATATGCTTAATGAAAATGAGTTTTTAAGAATTGTCAGCACTTCAATTCGAAAAAGACGACTAGCCAATAAGATTTCCAGCGAAAAATTATCAGAATTAAGTGGAATGGATTACTCATCCATCAATTTAATCGAAAATCAAAAGCAAAATCCGCGTGCTTACTCTATGTACAAGCTACTCTACGCCCTAAACATTGATATAACCAAAGACTTAAAAGAAGATATATCACAACAAGAAACAAAAGATAAAATTATCCAGAAACTTGACTGCATGAACAATTCTCAAAAAGAATCCCTATTAAAGCTAATTGAAAATTTCGAAATAACAGCCAAATAAAAAAAATGAAACCTGATTCTTGCCGACGCTAAATTTCCTCTCCGTAAAAAAAATCCCGCTCATAAATGAACGGGATTTTTTAATTGGCGGAGAGAGAGGGATTTGAACCCCCGGTACGCTTACACGCACAATTGATTTCGAGTCAACCGCATTCGACCACTCTGCCATCTCTCCAATACATATTGTTAATAAAATCTTTTAAACAAGATTACAAGCATTAATTTAAATATCCCGACCGCTTTTTTCCAAAATTTCTTCTTTCATCATCCGAACCTGCTCTTTATCGTCCCTGGCACTCTTATCAACAGCATTCTCTTCTCGGGAATTTTCCTTACTGTCCATGGCATGATCACGTACCCTGGTGTCAAAACAATCAATAATTATCCCGATAACACCATACTTATGCTGTTCTTCATAGCTAAATATCCTGTTAAGTCGGACTCGGATTTCCTCACGATTATCATATCCAAAAACTTCCGGCGGCAACAACTCAACCATCGTTTCAACCGTATCAAAAACCAAAAAACCTTTTACCAGACACAACGTGCGATCATTAAGCTCTTTGCACTCAAACTCAATAACATCATTCGGCCGAATCTTTTGGCATTTTTCGGTATACAAACGAACCTCCACCTTTTTTGAACCGGACAGCAGCTTCTTAAAAGGCATCCACATCATCGGCATAATATGCTTCATACTTATCTCCGTTTACTGGTAATATACGGAAGTATGCTACAACTATTTACGAAAAATATCAAACACTTCCAAAAATTTTTCCCAGCGTGACAATTCCTGCGCCTGACGAAAGGCAAAATGTTTAAACAAAAGATAATTAAGAATAAACAACACACTGATTGCCACCGCCTGCGACAAATAGATATTCAAATGAAGCCGCCCGACCAACAAAGACAATATTCCGGCATTTATAACATAACTGACTGACCAGATTAAAACGCTCTTCGCATACTCCCGTACATGGTTTCCGCTCGTCCCAAACACCAAAATCTTATAAGAATAAAACGCCACAACAGAAGAAAACAACCACATCATAAGCAAAACCAGCTGATAATGAAGCGTTTTAAAAACAATGCCCAAAACAACAAACAAAACATAGCGAAAAGCCATGTTTAGAGAAGCCAAAATGCCAAAACGCAGGCGCTCGTCCGTTTCAAACCAATGGTCTATTAAAGTTTTCTCCTTAATAAACCAGCCTTTAACTTTTTCATAAGCCGCATAAAGCCATTTCATTTTTCATCTCCGTAAAAGTATCACTTAGTTAAATATAATTTTCAATAAAGAAAATTAAACAAGCAATCGCAGCGTTTTTTTACGACAAAAACTTATGAACTAATTTAAAAGAAAAAGGCCTTGTAAAACAAGGCCTGGAATTGGAGCGGGCAATGGGATTCGGACCCACGACATCAACCTTGGCAAGGTTGCGCTCTACCCCTGAGCTATACCCGCATCATTTAAGACAAAGAAATATTTATCATAAAAAAAAATAATTGCAAGCAAAAAAATCAAAAAAATATATATTTTTTTCAATTTAATTATTTTACAAATGGTTAGGCTTTTACAATAAAAAAGAAAAAAGCCCGTGTAAAAACACGAGCCTTTTCCTAAAAACCAGGTTTTGCTTAAAAACCCATACCGCCCATTCCGGCAGCGCCGCCGCTCATTCCACCGGAACCACCGCAGCCGCATGAACATTCCTTCTGCGGAGCTTCGGTAACCATAGCTTCGGTTGTAATTAACAAACTACCGACAGAAGCTGCATCCTGCAACGCCGTCCGGACAACCTTAGTCGGGTCGATAATACCGGCCTTAACCATATCGGTATACTCATCATTCTGAGCATTGTAACCATAATTGCTGTCAGACTGTTCAAGCAATTTTCCGGCAACAACCGCACCGTCAACACCTGCATTCTCGGCAATCTGGCGGATTGGCGCCTGAATAGCTTTACGGATAATATCAATACCCACTTTCTGATCGGCATTGGCCGGCGTCAGTTTATCCAAAGCTTTAATAGAATACAGCAAGGCAACGCCGCCGCCGGCAACAACGCCTTCCTTAACGGCTGCGCGCGTTGCGTTCAAGGCATCGTCAATGCGGTCTTTCTTTTCTTTGACTTCGACTTCTGAAGCGCCGCCGACACGAAGAACCGCAACACCGCCGGACAATTTAGCCAGTCTTTCCTGCAGTTTTTCACGATCATAATCAGACGTCGTGTCTTCAATCTGCTTGCGGATTTCAGCCGTTCTGTCCTGAATGGTTTCTTTGTTGCCCATACCGTCAATAACGGTGGTTTCTTCCTTGCTGACTTCAATTCTCTTGGCTGAGCCTAGGTATTCCAGCGTAATATTCTCAAGTTTCATGCCAAGTTCTTCAGAAATAACCTGACCGCCTGTCAAAATGGCAATATCCTGCAACATGGCTTTGCGTCTGTCGCCAAAGCCCGGAGCCTTAACGGCGCAGACTTTCAAACCGCCGCGCAGTCTGTTGACAACCAACGTAGCCAAAGCTTCGCCTTCAATATCTTCAGCTACAATCAACAACGGACGGCCGGACTGAACAACAGCCTCCAAAACCGGAATCAACGGCTGCAAATTGGAAATTTTCTGATCATAAAGCAGAATATAAGGATTCTCATATTCGCAAATCATCTTTTCCGCATTGGTAATGAAATAAGGAGAAAGATAACCGCGGTCAAACTGCATCCCCTCAACAACATCCAGTTCCGTTTCCAGACCTTTGGCATCTTCAACGGTAATAACACCTTCATTGCCGACTTTTTCCATCGCACGCGCCAGATACTCGCCGATAGAACGGTCACCGTTAGCGGAAATCGTACCAACCTGAGCAATTTCTTCAGATGTCTTAATGTCTTTTGAACGGGATTTGACATCCTCGACAACGGCTTCGACAGCCATATCAATACCGCGTTTCAAATCCATCGGGTTCATACCGGCGGCAACGGCTTTGCAGCCCTCTCGAATAATTGCTTCGGCCAAAACGGTCGCCGTTGTGGTACCGTCACCAGCCTTGTCTGCCGTCTTCTGAGCAACTTCCTTAACCAGTTGCGCACCCATATTTTCAAACTTATCGGCTAATTCGACTTCCTTGGCAACGGAAACGCCGTCTTTGGTAATTTTCGGCGCGCCGTAGGACTTGTCCAAGACGACATTGCGTCCCTTCGGCCCCAGTGTAACCTTTACTGTTTTTGCCAATGTTTCAACGCCTTTAAGCATTTTTGCTCTGGCGTCTGTTCCAAACATAATATCTTTCGCTGACATATTTTTACTTCCCTTGTAACATTTAATTATTCTTCAATAACACCGAGAATATCCGATTCTTTCAGGATAACCCGGTCTTCACCATTAACTTTAACTTCCGTGCCGGCCCATTTGGCAAACAAAACCTTGTCGCCTTCTTTGACGCTCATCGGAATAATCTTGCCGTCCTCGGCTCTGAAACCGTTGCCGACAGCCTCAATAATACCCTCGCTCGGTTTTTCCTTAGCGGTATCCGGAATAATAATTCCACCGGCTGTTTTGGTTGTTGCTTCAACACGTTTAATCAACACTCTGTCATGCAAAGGTTTAATTTTCATTTTCAACTAACTCCTCATAAATTTAATTCCTAACACCATAGTTAGGAATTAAATTTCATCAAATCAAGATTAATTTCAAAAAAATTAAAAGTTTTTATATCTTACACTTCGGCAGCAGCCCCATCATTTTGCGGAAGATTTCCGTAACCGCGCTCATGATAAAGCTGATAACCATCAAAAACGAAATAAAAATAAAGGAAACGAAGAAAATCCACGCATACGGAAACTCCCGCATAACCGGGCGGGCAATATCCACCGCCCAGCCGTCCAGCGTAAACAGTTGCAGCAATGTAAATGAAGAAGCCCCAAGCGTCGAAAATTCAACATAAGTATCGCCAAACAGACTGACCGCCATAATCGCAAAAACATAAAAGAACACGGCAAAAATCAACAGCATGGCCAGAAAACTCGGAATCAGTTCTATAAAAATGACAATCACCTGCCGCAAACGCTTAAAACGGTTAATATAACGCAAAACCAAAAACAGGCGGAACGTTCTCAAAACAATAAAGAAACTGACCGCCGGCAAAGAGGAAATCGCCACGATAATAAAATCAAACAAATTCCAGCCGCTTTTAAAGAACTTCTTTCCGTAAGCCCAGACTTTCATCAGCATTTCGGCAATAAAAATCGCCATACATAATCTGTCAAGAATAAACAAAATCCAGTCATACGCGCCGAACAGGGTCGTTGTCATCAGTCCCATAATCACGGCGTCAAACAAAATCAGCGACATAATCATCATATCAAAATTACGCCCTTCGACCAGCTTTTTGACTTTTCTTTTGTCCTGATTGAGTGATTTTTTTAGATTATCCCAAACTTTCATCTTTTTTATCCTTTATATAAAAGCCGCGCCGATTGCCGCCAAAGCCAAAGCCGGACCGAAAGCCCCCGCCCTTTTGCGAACCGCCAGTGCATAAACGGCAAAAATAATACACGCGCCAATAATGACATATAACAGTTTTTCCACCCCCAGCCAGGCACCGATAACGGCCAGATACTTAACATCACCGCCGCCGAAAGCGTCTTTGTGCTTCCAAACCAGAAACATTGCTGCCGCCGTCGGTAAAATATACCCGGCCGCCGCGCCGATGAAACTCTCAACCGGCAAGATACCGCCGCCGAAACAGGCAAAACCAAAACCCAGAATGAGCAGCGGATAAGTTATGATATCAGGCAACAACAGCAAACGGCTGTCAATCTCCACAAGCAGCAGCGATGCCCCGGCAAAAATCGCAAGCCCTGCCGCATCAAAACCGGAATTTCTTAAAGCCAGCGCATAAAAAATTACCGCCGTGGCCAAAGCATACATAAAACTGCGCCAACGAAGTGTTGCCCGCAAACGCAAAAACTTTTCTTTTCCCTTCGTCTGTAATGAAAAACGACAATGGCAAATGTCAAACAGAGCATAAGCAAACGTTGCCGGCATAAATTTTGCAAAACGCCGGGCAATATAAGGAATAAACAATCCCCAGACAAAACCGCATAAGGCATAAGACATTATACAATTGCTCCTTTTATGGCAACAGCTTAGTTCATAACATTAAAAAAAACATTAATACCAAATTAGCTTTGTATTTAATCCCTCATACAAATAAAAAAGGCGGCCTGCATTTAACAGACCGCCTTTTTCTTAAAAAGCGGACAACATATACGAACTCAGCCGCTCAGCAAAAAACGACGGATCCTTAATCGCTTCTCCTTCCGCAATCAGGGCCTGATCATACAAAACCCTGATCATTTCCGTTACTTTCGCTTTCAAAGCGTCATCGCTAACAGCTTCGGAAAGCTTGACAATCAGCGGATGATACGGATTAACCTCCAATATCCGCAAGCTGGCAAAAGCCGTCTGCTGCTGGTGATTGCGCATCAACCTTTCCAAATGAATACTCATCTGCCCGTTTTCCACGGTCAGGCTGACCGGACTGTTTGTCAGTCTGTCCGTTGTTGTCACTTTGGCAATCTCGCCGTTCAAAATTTCAGCCATAAAATCCGTCAGCTTTTTCAAATCCTCGTCTTTGGCTTTGACGCTCTCTTTGCGTTCTATGATAAAATTTTCCTCCGCTTGAGAAATATGCTTAATCGGCTTGTCTTTATACGAGGTTAAGACCTGAGGCCAAAACTCATCAATCGGATCAACCAGCAATAAAACATCGATTCCCTTGGCCTTAAAAGCTTCAAGCTGCGGATTATTCGCCAAAACCCGAACATCATCGCCGGTAATATAATAAATGGCCTTTTGCTCATTGCCCATCGCCGCCACATATTCGTCAAGCGACAACATCCTTTCCGGATTTTTGACCGAATAGAAACGAGATAACCCGGCAATTTCATCTCGATTACCGAAGTCTTCATAAATTCCTTCTTTAAAGGCAATACCGAAAGCTTCCCAGAACTTCATATAGTCTTCCAAATTCTCACTGCGCTTTTTTAACTCTTTGAGAATTCTGGAAACAACGCCGCTGCGGATTTTGGCAATCATCGGATTCTGCTGCAACATCTCGCGGGAAATGTTCAGCGGCAAATCGGAACTGTCAACCACACCTTTGACAAAGCGCAGATAATTCGGCAGCAATTCTTCCACCTTGTCCGAAATAAACACCTTGTTCACATAAAGCTTCAGACCGTTTTTCCGGTCAGGCTGAAACAAATCATATGGCTGACTGCCGGGAATAAACAGAAGCCCGGTATATTCAATATTTCCTTCGGCTTTAAAATGCAGTGTCATCCACGGTTCGTCAAAATTCTTGGAAACATGATGATAAAACTCTGCGTACTGTTCCTTGGTAATCTCCGCCTTGTTCTTCGCCCACAACGCCGAACCGCTGTTAATCGTTTCTTCGCCGCCTTTTTCGCCAAGATTAAGGACAATCGGATAATTAATATGGTCGGAATACAAGCGCACAATCTGCCGCAAATAAATCGTATCCGTATACTGCTTTTCGCCCTCTTTCAAAAAAATTGTAATTTCCGTGCCGTTGCTTTCTTTTTCAGCCTTAGCGATTTCAAAACCGCCGATACCGTCGGAAGACCAGCGCCAGGCTTCATCCTCTCCGGCCTTGCGCGTCAGGATTTCAACCTTGTCGGCTACCATAAAAGCAGAATAAAAACCCACACCGAACTTGCCGATTAAATCCACATCCGAACCGTTGTCCTTCACATTATTCACAAAATCAGCCGTCCCGGACTTGGCGATTGTCCCCAAATGATTGATTAAATCATCGCGATTCATACCGATGCCGTTATCGGCAATTTTTAAGGTATTTTTTTCCGCATCCGGCGTCAGCACAATACGCATTGCCCCTGACGACTTTGCCAAATCGGGATTCATCAAAGCCATGTACTTCAGTTTGTCGCAGGCATCGCTGGCATTCGAAATCAATTCCCGCAAAAAAATCTGCTTTTCAGAATAAATCGAGTTAATCACAATATCCAAAAGTTTATTGACTTCCGCCTTAAACTCCATTTTATCAGACATTTTCTACCTCCGTTATCAAATATTTTACTTAATATATGGGACACGGAAAGGCAATTCGCAACCCCCGGCAATAAAATACTTGATTTTAAAATCAAGTGTGAGTACATTGTGGTCTGAAAACAAACCGCCGGTTTTTTACAAACCGAAATTTAGGAGATATAAATATGGTTTCTGTTGTTAATGATTCTTGCATCAAATGCCGCGCCTGCGTTTCCGTTTGCCCGGTTGACGCATTTCATGAAGGTGACAGCCAGATGGTTGTTGATCCGGATACCTGCATTTCTTGCGGCGTATGCATTTCCGAATGCCCGCAGGGTGCTATCTGCTCAGATGATGAAGCTGATGCCGAAGTTGTTGCATTCAACGCTGAAAAAGCCAAAGAATGGCCGAATGCCAACGACTAATGATATTTTGATTAATCAAAAAACCGTTGTTGCTCAAACAGCGGTTTTTTTATATTTTTCTCCAAGAAATCGAACCATTAAAAACTTTATACACCTTTTTTTATTGCATTTAAATATACTTGTATTACTTTGTAGTAACGTAAAAGATTTTATAATATGAGGATAATAATGAACGCCAAACCAAACGAGTCTACTTTTTATGATGTTGTCGGTATCGGTAACGCCATCGTTGACGTCATGGGAAAAGTCGGAGAAAGATTTTTAAGCGAACGCGACCTGCCCAAAGGCGGCATGGTTTTGCTTGACGCCCTCTCCGCCGGAAAAATTTATCAGGATATTATGCCGGAACGCGAAGTTTCCGGCGGTTCCGCCGCCAACACCATCGCCGGCATGGCCTCTCTGGGCTCGGCCTGCGCGTTTATCGGCAAAGTTCACGACGACGAACTGGGACAGGCTTTCAGCCGCGACATCGGCGCCGCCGGCATTGATTTCTTCACCAAGCCGCTCAATGAAGGCCCCTCAACCGGCCGCAGTATAGTCTTGGTTACGCCCGATGCCGAACGCTCCATGTTCACTTACCTCGGCGCATCCACACACCTGAGCGTTGAAGACATCGACGAAAGCATCATCAAATCCTCGCGCATGACTTATGTTGAAGGTTATCTGTGGGAAGACCAAAACGCCAAAGAAGCCATTATCAAGGCCGCGGAAATCGCGCATAAATATAACCGTGACTTTGTTTTCAGCCTGTCTGACAAATCCTGTGTTGAACGCCACCGTGCCGAATTTATGGATTTAATCAACAAACATGTCGATATTCTTTTCGGCAATGAAGACGAATTAAACGCCTTGTTTGAAAACGATGATTTTGAAGCAAACCTTGACTTAATCAAACCGTTGGTCGACATCGCCGCCATCACCAGAAACATCAAAGGGTCGGTTATTGTCAGCGGACGCGTTAAGACCTTTGTCGAATCGGAAACGGTCGATAACGTGGTTGACACGACCGGCGCCGGCGACTTGTATGCCGCTGGCTTTTTGTTCGGCCTGATTAACGGCCGCAGCCTCGGAACCTGCGCCATGATCGGCGGTCTGGCCGCTGCCGAAATCATCAGTCATTACGGCGCCCGCCCGGAAACATCCCTGCGTGGTTATGTCCGTAACAACTTGGTTAAATACGGCAAAACGCTCTAAATAAAAAATAAACTAAAAAAGAAAGGCTCTATTCCCGACAAACAGAATGAGCCTTTTCTTTTTGCTAAATACGTCAATGTTCATACCGATACCCTCCAAACATTGTTCCCAGGATACAATCTACAATCCATGGAGTAAATACGGATACCATAACGGCTAGCGAATATCCTTCAAAATCCTTAAACAGGCCGGGGTTCAGAAAAACCAGCAAACAGCACGGAGCCGCAACTGCAACATAAGCACCTGCCTTAACCACTGATAATAATGCGTTTTTTCCAAATTTTTGAACCAACAAATATTGCCCGACAATCGACAATATGCCTAAAACTAAAATAATAATGAGAGTTATCATGATAATTTATGTTATAATAAGTTAAATAATAGAGTTATGCCAACAGTATCACCGGAAATGATTAACAAGCATTTAATACGACTCCTGCACGCGAAAAAAAATAAATTAAATTACAGTAAATTCTTGAAAATTAAAATTAACTTGCTATTGTTAGGGCAACTTAGAACAGCATAGCTTTTCTATGAAGATTGGTTATGCTGGAAGTAAATTCGGCGACGCGGTGTGCTATAAACAGGACATAAGGAACCGGATTTACGACATGACGACCTTTACCGGCACGGTTTTTTCTTTCATAAAAGGCCGTGCTGGAAGTAAATTCGGCGACGCGGTGTGCTATAAACAGGACATAAGGAGCCGGATTTACAACATGACGACCTTTACCGGCGCGGTTTTTTCTTTCATAAAAGGCCGTGCTGGAAGTAAATTCGGCGACGCAGTGTACAACGAATAGTACATAAGGAGCCGGATTTACGACATGACGACCTTTTAGGAAAGAAAAAAAAGATGAACTTGAGAAATATTGCCATAATCGCTCACGTTGACCACGGCAAAACAACAATGGTCGACGGCCTGCTAAGACAGAGCGGTACTTTCAGAGATAACCAGAAAGTTGAAACCTGCGTTATGGACAGCAATGAGTTGGAGAGGGAAAGAGGAATTACGATTCTTTCCAAATGCACTTCCATTGAGTGGAAAGGAACCAGAATTAATATCGTTGATACACCGGGACACGCGGACTTCGGCGGCGAAGTCGAACGTATCCTGTCTATGGTTGACGGTGTTGTTTTGCTGGTAGACTCCTCTGAAGGACCAATGCCTCAGACAAAATTCGTATTGGGAAAAGCCCTGAAAATCGGACTACGCCCGATTGTTGTTATCAACAAGGCTGATAAGCCGGATGCCCGCGCTGATGAAGTACTGGATGAAATTTTTGACCTGTTCGTCAGCCTGAACGCAACCGATGAACAGCTCGATTTCCCGGTTTTGTATGCTTCCGGACGCAACGGCTGGGCCGTTAAGGAACTGACAGATGAAAAGAAAGACCTGACCCCGTTGTTTGAACTGATTTGTTCCTATGTTCCCGAACCGGCCTGCGAACCGGACAAACCTTTCTCCATGCTGGCCACAACTTTGGAATCAGACAAATTCATCGGCCGCATTCTGACCGGCAAAGTCCACTCCGGCAAATTAAAGGTTAATGACACAGTTAAGATTTTAAACGGCAAAGGCGAAGAAGTCGAACGCACCAGAATCGCCAAAATTCTGGCTTACCGCGGTCTGACCCGTGTAGCGCTTGAAGAAGCCAATGCCGGTGACATTGTCGCCGTATCAGGCATTGTCAAAGGCACTGTAGCCGACACAATCTGCGCGCTTGACGTCAACGAAGCTATCCACGCCCAGCCGATTGATCCGCCGACTTTGGCAATGACTTTTTCCGTTAACGACTCGCCGCTTGCCGGACGTGAAGGCGACAAAGTAACCTCACGCGTTATCTGGGACAGACTCGAAAAAGAAGCGGAAGGCAACATCGCCTTAAAAATCTCCCGCACAGATACCAGCGACTCGTTTGAAGTCGCCGGACGCGGTGAACTTCAGCTTGGCGTTCTGATTGAAACCATGCGCCGTGAAGGCTTTGAGCTGTCCATCTCCCGTCCGCGCGTTTTGATGAAAAGAGACGAAAACGGTCAGTTAATGGAACCGGTCGAAGAGGTAGTTGTTGACGTAGACGAAGAATTTTCCGGCGCCGTCGTTGAAAAGCTCGGCCGCCGAAAAGCCGAACTGGCTGAAATGATTCCATCCCAGCTGGGCAACAAAGTCCGCCTGATTTTCAATGCTCCGTCCCGCGGCTTAATCGGTTATCATTCCGAATTTCTGACTGACACGCGCGGCACCGGTGTTATGAACCGTTTGTTTAAATGTTATGAACCTTATAAAGGAGAAATCGAAGGACGGCGTAACGGTGTGCTGATTTCTTCGGAAAACGGTACGGCAATTGCTTACTCTTTATGGAAACTTCAGGATCGCGGCCCGATGTTCATTGACGCCGGCGTCCCCGTTTACGTTGGCATGATTATCGGCGAACACACCAAGCCGAATGACCTTGAAGTCAATCCGACCAAAGCCAAACAGCTGACCAACATCCGCGCTGCCGGAAAAGATGAAGCTATTGACCTCATCCCGCCGCGCAAACTGACCTTGGAACAGGGGCTGGCTTATATTCAGGAAGACGAACTCCTTGAAGTCACACCCAAAAGTCTGCGCCTGAGAAAGCGCATTCTTGACCCGATTCAGCGTAAACGTGCCAAACCGGAAGTCATGGAGTAAAAAGAAAACAAGAAAACAAATAAAAGGCCCTTTTATCAAAAAGAGCCTTTTATTTGGTCAGTATCAAAAATATCATGATTTCTTCCGTATTCTGAGATTTGATGCCATAATTCTTCCTCGGTCAAAACACTCTTCATAACCGATTTCCTTACCCGGAATAAGAAAAGCAATACCTGCCTTTTCCAGCTCAGAAATATGGACAAACACATCATCACGGCCATCATCAGGAATAATAAAACCATATCCCTTTCTCAAACTAAACCATCTTACGCATCCTGATCTCATATTAACCTCAATTCAAAAATCCTCTTGCTTACGAATTTTAGTATGAACGACTTTGCGCTGAAACACAAGACCTTAAAATCTGATTGTGTTACCGAAAAATATGTGCACTCTGCACGACAAATTCGCAACGAGGCATCGAAAAATAAGGACACTGCAATATAAAATAAAGAAAATTCAATACATTAAAAAACAAAAAAGACCTGCAACACAGATCTTTTTTACAGCTTGTATAAATCAGTCCAACGCGATTCCTACAAAAAACTTTCGACCTGAAATTTCTGTATTAGGCGCCCAAGCCGCTCTAAAAAAACGTGGAGAATGCGGCGAATAATAAGAAATAAAGGCGAAAGCAACGCAGCGTATAATGGCTAAGCAAAAAGCACCAAAGTAATGGTGCTTTTTGTCTGTAACATCTCAGTAAACCTTAGTGAATAAGGCTGTGACAACAGCTGAAACGAACTTAGATTCCTGAGTTAGTACGTGAGAATGCTTTCGACCTGAAATTTCTGTATTAGGCACCCATTATACACGTTTTTTCATCGAGAAGCTCAAGTTCGCTGATATACTCTTCAATTAGGCTCAACCCTTTCAACCAGAAATGCGGATTATGCGCATCCAAGCCGAAAGGCTGCAAAAGCTCATCGTATTTTTTGACTCCGGTCTGAGAAAGCATTTGCAGATATTTATCAGGAAAATCTGAAACAGTTCCTTCGCGGTAGACTTGGTAGAGGGAGTTTACCAGACAATCGGCAAAAGAGTAGGCATAAACATAAAAAGGCGAGTGATAAAAATGGCTGACAATCGGCCAGATATATTTGCTGTCATCATCCACAATCACATATTGCCCCAAACTCTCACGCATAACATCCAGCCAGATTTCGGAAATCCGCTCCTGAGAAAGTTCGCCTTTTTTGCGCTCGGCATGAATTTTCTTTTCAAAAAAATGAAAAGCAATCTGCCGCAGGGAAGTATTAATCATATCATTAACTTTGGAGGCAATCAGACATAATTTCGCTTTGTCGTCTTTCAGACTGCGCAAAATAGACTGAAATGTCAGCATCTCGGCAAAAACCGAAGCAACTTCAGCCAAAGTCAGCGGCGTATCGTCGTTCAAATCGCCTTCCTTAATACTCAACTGCATATGGCAGCCGTGTCCGAGTTCATGCGCCAATGTCAACACGTCATTTTGCTTACCGACAAAATTCAACAGCAGATACGGATGCAAATCGCTTGGCAGCGGCATGGCAAAAGCGCCGCTTCTTTTTCCCTGACACGGCGGCACGTCAATCCAGTTATGCGTGAAAAAGTCTTTCGCAACCTCTTGCAACTTCGGAGAAAATTCCCCATAAGCCTTCAAAACCAAATCAACGCTCTCCTGCCAACTGTACATATTATCGTCAGAAAACGGCAGCGGCGCGTTTCTGTCCCAATACTGGATTTTTTCTTTCCCCAGCCACTTGGCTTTTAACTTGTAAAAACGCTCGGCAATGTCTTTATACTTGCTTCTGACCGTTGCTGCCAGCGTATTGACAACCTCATCCTCAACCCGGTTGGACAGGTTGCGGGAAGCAATCGGCGATTTAAAACCACGTTTTTCGTCCTCAATAGCGCCGTCTTTAACAATCATGTTGTAAATGAAAGTAAAAAGCTCGCCGTTTTCCTTGTTGACGCGATTCAGCTCCTTGCCCGCCTTTTCACGTACCAACGGATCTTTATCCTGCAAAAGCTTACTGATTTCAGCATCATTATATTCCTTGCCGTCAACCACATATTTCAGCTTGGAGGCTGTTTCGTCATACAACCGAACCCAGGCGGCAGAAGAAGTCAAAGCCTTATCAGCCAGCAGCGCCTCAATATCTTCCGAAAGCTCATAGGGCTTAAACATTCTGACACGCTTCAGCCACGGCGCATAATACGCCACCTGACTGTCCTGCAAAAGCGCCTGAAACTTGTCTTCCGGAAGCGCGTTTATTTCCAGCGTAAAGAAAATGGCCGGCTTTCCGTATTCCGTCATCGTTTCGTTAGTGTCCTGATAAAAAGCCATCGCCTCCTTGTTGGACATTTGCGTAATCATATTCAGATAGGCAAAAATCCCCAGTTTGCTGGCCGCGACAGAAGCCGCTTCATAGGTTTTAACCGCCTCATAAAAATCAGCCGCCGACAGTTTTGCCATTTTTCCCTTATATTTTTCGGACAAGCCGAGATTCAGCTGCTTATATTGCTCCAAATCGCTTTTAATTTTTGGATCATTAATGCCTTTGTAAAGATCAGACAAATCCCAGGCGGGAAGTTTTTTTTCATCAGTCATTTTTTTGTACCTTCTTTTCCAATTCACTGCTTTGTTTAATCAGCTTATCCATACTGCTGGCTAAATCGGGATTTTCGTTATAAAACACCTGTAACGCTTCATCCGGATTTTCCGTTTCGGTTTCATCATCATAGAGATAGTTCGCCCATGGCGTTTCCTGCGCACCGGAAAGCCATTTGCCAACCCCGGAAAACACAACGCCGACATTGCAAAAACCATTATTCACAACCGCCTCCAGCATACACCAGCTGCCGCCGCTGCCGCAAAGCTGAACCTGCTCCAGCATTTTTGCGGAACAGGCGGCAAATCCGCGCAGCTGCTTATCCTGTTTCGGCGCCGCCAAAACCAAGATGAAAACGATAAAATAAATAAGAACAACGGTCGACAAAATCAAGCCAAACCAGTGATGTTTAACAAATGTCATAACTTCTGCTTTCTGTTTTGCAGATATTTTTCCAGCTGCGCCAGTTCTTCCTGCGTATTAGCACCGGCAACTTCCTCGGTCGATGTTTCAATCGCGCTGCATTTCAGCCCTTCGGCGCGGGCAATTTCAATTGTATCCGTCAGATAATATTCTCCGGCCGCATTATTGCTCTTTACCTTTGACAACAGCTCAAACAAAACCTTGCCGTCAAAAGCCATCACGCCGGAATTGCAAAAACCGATGGCTTTTTCTTCTTCGCTCGCGTCTTTATATTCCACGATTCTCTCCAGTTCATCGCCCTTCATTTTCAGACGGCCGTAACGGGCGGCGTCTGCCGGATGGAAACCAAGCACCACAACGGAATAACCGTCATCAAGCTTTTTCAGGGCGCGCTCAAAAGTCTGCCGGGTGATAATCGGATGATCGCAATAGACAACCAGAACCTTGCCGTCAAAATCTTTCAAAGCCTCTTTAGCGCAGGCCACCGCATGCCCGGTACCAAGCTGCTGCTCCTGAATACAATATTTATACGGCGCAATTTCCTTTCTGACCAAATCCCCGTCAACAGACGTCACAACCACAACTTCGTCAGCCTTCATACTCTCGACCGTGTCCAGAATATGGCGAATCATCGGCTTGCCGCAAACCGGCATCATCGCCTTGGGCAAGTCGGATTTCATCCGTGAGCCTTTACCTGCAGCCAAAACAACCACCGCCAACTTTTTATCGTTCATCTGATATCTCCTTTATTATCTTTTAATAAATATAAGTTAGCATAACAAATATGTTTTATTTGTTAATAAAGGCGCTGAATTTATGAGAAAACTTTTTCTTTCAATTTGTTTCATGGGAATAATCGCCGCGGCACAAACCGCCTGGGGAGATGCCGTTGAGCTCAACAGCGCGGAAGAGCTGCAGCAACGCCAACTGACAACGCCTCCTCCGGCTGTAACCGACCCACGCCTGCCTGATTTAAACAACCAGAGCGGCGTCAGTGAATTTATTAAAAACCGGCTGTTAAACGACAATGTCATCATTGACACAAATTTTAACGACGACGACCTGAGCAATTCCAGTTCTCTGGACATCCAACATAGTGAAGAATACATTCAGCAAATGAATGAAGAAAACAAGTCCACCTTTGAAAAAATATACGACAGCGCCCTCAGCCGCATTTCTGATCAGGAGCGCCAGCAGCATCGCGACATGATAAAAAACCGTGAAACGCTGGCTCAAGATCGCCGCCGCCAACAGCAGGAATGGCAGGAGGAACAACGGCTTCCTGATTTTCCGGTTGTCAGCGTCACTTTTCCCGGCGCCAAGAAACAAACCCTGGTCCCGGCCAAAGAACACATTCCTTACATGTTTTCTGACATTGAAATTCTGCCGACCGGACAAATCAACATTGAAGAAACCGTAATGGTCATCGCCAACGGCCAAAAACTCCACAATGGCCTGTCCCGGGCTCTCCCCGCTTACGCTTATTCCCGCACCGGCATTATCAAACCCGTTGACGTCAATTTGAACAAAGTAACCGTCAATGACATGGAAATCCCGCACAAACTCGAAAAAAACGGCTTAAAAATCGTCATTGAACCGACAGACAGTTACATTCTCAACCCCGGTGTTTACACTTACAAATTCAGCTATGTCATCAACCGCAACATCTGGGACTATGATGACTTTTATGAATTTTACTGGAATGTTTCCGGCAGCTCCTGGAACCTTGTCATCAGCCGCATCGGCGCTATCATAACCCTGCCCGGCAGCAGGGAACCTCTCGGCACCATTGCCCTCCGCGGCTATCCCGGCAGTATGCAAAACGACGTTGCTATCCTGCAGGGACACGGCAATTCCGTCGGCTTCATCAGCACGGTTCCTCTCTTCATCGGCGAAGGCCTGCACTTAATCGTTTCCATGAACAAAAATGATTTCATCGCGCCGGACTTTAATCAAAAATTCTCTTGGTTTTTGGACGACTACGGTGACATTATCATCAGCTTTTTGGCTCTCGCCGCCATCATCATTTCTTACTTCGTGTCCTGGAAATTGATGCAAAAAACTTCCGGACGGCAAAAATACAGCCTGAAACGCAATGCCCCGCTGCTGAGATATCTTGCATTTGAAACCTTTGACAAAGTTTCTTTCGGCAGTTTTCTTCTGGAACTGTTCAAAAAAAATATTATCGACTTTGCCAAAGACGGCGATAACCTGCAGCTTATCAAAAAAACCGACAATCTGTCCGCTTTATCCCGCAGTGACAAAAAAGCCCTGCACGCCTTGTTTCCCGGTAATGAGGCCGTCTTTGAATTCAACAAAGCCAACGCTTTGAAAATCAAACGGGCTTACAACTGCGTCGCCAAAGACACCGTAAAAAAATTCAAAATATTTACACTGAAAATCAACAGCGGTTACCTTTTGTTCAGCTGCGGCATGTTACTCTTGGGAGAAGCAGGCATCGCCCTGCTGCAAATCAGCCCGTTGCAGACATTCAGCATACTTTTCGGCTGCAGCTTGGCCTTTTTCTGCCTCATTCCGCTGTTTAACCTGAAACTCAAAAACAAATATCTGAACATCGCCGCCAAAATTCTCAGCTCTGTTATCATCTGTTTCAATCTGGTAATCCTCTGGCTTGATATCCATTTTATCAGCGCATTGTTTATTTTGGGCATGACCTGCGCCATATACGCCTATACAAAAATCTTTGCCCATCGTAGCGGCCTGATTCGCGAAAACATTGAAGACGCCAAAGGCTACGGAGCCGTCCTAATAAAAAATGCCGGCAACATCAACCTTGGTCGGAACTTCCTGACCCAGCAACCGAATATTCTGGCTTCAGGCGTCGAAAAACATTTTCCCGATAATCCGAATATTGAAAAATACTATCGCCTGGACATCATTCAGGAAATACTCAAAAAGCTCTAAAAAGAAAACCGGATTTCTTCAAAAATCCGGTTTTCTTCCGTTTATTTTCCTTTCTTCCGCCGATAACGCAACTTATGGTCAAGACGCTCCTCTTTAATTCCCACCGGATCCTGGTGAATGATTATCTGCGCATTCGGAAATTCATCCAGTAAATTATCCTCAACCGCTTCCGTCATCTCATGCGCTGCCGACAACGGCAAATCACCGTCCAGCTCCAAATGAAATTCAAACATATAAGCGCCGCCCAAATCCCGGGTACGCAAATCATGAATCCCCTGAGAAAAAGGATTTTCCATAACAATCCGGCACACTTTTTTTCTAATATCATCACTCAGCTCAGCATCTGTCAAAACGCTGACAGCACCACAGGCCAGCTTATAAGCATTGAGCAGCAGATACCCGGCCACCGCAAGCGCCGTAACCGTATCAAACCAATAGATTCCCCAAAATTTAACCACAACCAGCGTGGCGATAATCGCCAGATTCGTTACCACATCTACCGTGTAATGAGCGGAATCCGCCGCAATCGCCAGTGAATTCGTCCGCTTGGCCACATATTTCTGAAACAAAATCAACGCCGTTGTCACCGCCAGACTGATAACCATCACGACAATGCCGAAATCCGGATCACCGACGGTTTTGCGCATAAACAGGCGCATTATGCCGTCATACAAAACAAAAATACCCGACCCGGCAACAAATGCCGACTGCACCAGCGCGCTGATTGCTTCCGCCTTTCCGAACCCGTAACGGTGGTCATCGGTCGCTTGCATTGACGCAAACTTCACCGCCACAAACGTAATTGACGAGGCAAAAATATCTGCCAGAGAATCAATCATCGACGATAAAACGGCCAGAGAACCGGTATAAACCGCAGCCGCCACCTTCAAAAGCGTCAACGCTGCCGCCAAAGCGACACTGGCTGCCGAAGCCGCCCGTTTCAGCTTATTTTGCGCTTCCTTTTCGCTCAGCTTTAAGGACATATCTTATTTTCTCCATATTATCCTTGGATATCTCATAAAATTTGTCTTTAGCATAACGTTCTAAAAATAGCAAATTATTATTTTCCGCTATCTTTACAAATTCATAAGCCACATAAAACTTCTCGCCGCAGCGGTAAAATTTCAAACGTACGTCGCTGCCGTCCTCAGTCATCAGCAACACATCGCCGTTTTCTGCCTGTCGTGTTCCGGCGCAAGGCAAAACTTCCGTCTGCCGGATAAGTTCGGTATTCAGAATATACTTCATCAACAGCGCAATGTCTTCGGCATTATTAGAACCGTTGACGCTAGCCAAACGCCCAAAGCGCAGATTCCACAACGTCGAATAGGTCCATTCCCGCCAGTCGGTCGATAAATCGATAAAATCAACCGCAACCAGCCAAACCTGAAACTTATTGTCAAACTTTATATAAGCCGCTTTGGCGCCTCTGCCGATATCAACATCATAACGACCTACTTCAAAGCCTTCAATAACATTTCCCTGAGCCGATTGCAGTTCTATCCGCAAATTCTTTGAACCGTCCTCAGCAACCGGATTCAGGTCAAAACGCCGCAAATGCTCGGCATTGGCCGTCTTTCGTTCATAATATCTCGCTTCCAGCAGCGCACTGAGGAAACTGCGGATTCGCGCCTGATAAACAGGAACATCGGCAGGATTATCCAACATCCAGACGCCGTCTTTTTTATAAAAATTAAGCTCATGTTCATGACTGCGCAGAACAATTTTCTCCACCATATTAATCTTGTCGGCCAAACCGGAAAACACCGGCTGCCCTTCCATCTTTTCCGCCGAATTCACGTCAGAACGATAAACCGACCACAAACCGCAGCACAGCAACAGAAGCGTAACCGCGCCAAGCAGCAGAACCGGACGGTTCAGCTTAAAGGCGGACAGCCGCACCTGCCGTTTCCGTCGTGAAAACAAGACCAAGCCGCCCAACCCGGCCAACAGCAACAGCGGCATAAAATAAATATTGAAAAACTTAACCGTCAAATCAATCCGCTTAATTTCGGCATTGGATTCTGTCCTGATTTTTCCGAGTTCAAGCCGCAGTTCTTCCAGATTCTTGCGAATACCGGCAATCACCGCCAGCTCGTCGGCATTAAAATTCGTCCGCTCTTCAAAATCCTTTTTGTTCCAAATCTGTTGTAAATCTTCTTTTGCCTTATTAATTTTTCTGAAAATTTCCGCCTCACCGACTTTATAAGCCCGCTCGTTGTTGCGGCGCATTTTTTCAATGTCTTCAAACGGCCGGCGCAAAGAAGATTTTCCCCGAAGCCCGATAAGGTTAACCTTCTCGCCCAGCAGGCTTTCCAGCGCATTCATCATAAAATTGACATTATCCAGCACCGGAACCACGTAGCGGCTGTCCAACACCAACTGCGTCCGCGACCAGAAAGAATCATACAGCATATCCGTATCGGCCACAACAATAACCTCATAAGGGCGCTTCTCATCCCGGCTGATGATTTTTGCCGCCACAACCTTATCCGCCGTATCAGCCTTAAAATTCTGCAGCAGCACTTCCGGCGCAATACTCCGCTGAGCGGCATAAGCCGGCATAAGCTGAGAATTGATGCTGGTTTTCATCAACGGGATAAACGTCACACTGTCATCGCTCGGCAAAGGTTCGATAACCGCCGCCGATGCAAACAGGATTTCTTTAAGCTGACTTGTTTCCGCTGCCTGCCGGTTAAAATTCGCCGGTTTGAGAATAAACTGTAAAACATCTTGGGTAAAAGTCGGATTCGTTTTATAATTGTCCGTCGCATCCACCGTAATCGAATTGCTCAAATCAGCCGCAACCACATCCGTATTGAACTTAAATCCCCAGAACGCGTCCAAACCGCCCAAATCTGACGGCAACAAATCATTGTTGCTCGGTGAATACAGTCGCGAAGCTTCCGGCGCCACATCGGCAAACAGCAAAATCTTGCCCCCCTTGTCTGAATAGTCCTTAATTTTCGTAATCACATTCTGCGTCAGGTTCCGCGGATAAATCATAACCAGGGCGTCAATACCGTCAATATCATCCGTCGTTTCAATCTTGCGGACATGATAGAGCTCTTCCAACTGGTCAATAAACGCCCACTTCTGCGAAACTTCATTATCCGTGCGCATGGTGTCGAAAAGAGCCAGCGGCGTCAAAATCCCGATAGTCTTCTTGGCATGGCTCAAAGCATAAATTTTCGCCGTCAAATCCTGCTCCAGAAAATCAAAACGCTCCATGGCAAAAAACGGAATAACTTCATGATTATCCAAAACATCCGTCAGGCTCAAACCGAAAAACGCATTACGATTCATATCGATAATCGGCAGCGGCTGTAACCCCGAAGCCAGAGCCTGATCTTCCCGCTCGCTCAGCATTTCCGGGTCATAAATACGGTAATCAAATTTTCCCTCAGACAAAAACGCGTATTGCCGCAGCAGAATCCGCACCTTGTCAAACATCTGCCGCAGCGCCGGATTCCGCTGCTCCAGAATTTTGGAATAATAAAGTTTTGCCGTAATCGGCTGCTGTATGCTCTGCAAAACGTTTCTCGTTGAATCCGTAATGGTAAAGACCTGTTCTTCGGTAAAATCATACTGAAAGCGCCGCAACAAATTGTTGGCCAGCAGATTCAAGCCGACAAACCCGCTAAGTAACAACACAAACACCAAAATATAATAATTCCGCGACGCTGACTGCAAAAGCCGCGAACTTCCCGATGTCCGGAAACTGACGGCCAAAACCGTTGTAAAATTAAACAACAGGATTAAAGAAACAAAAAACACCAAATCGCGCAGCTCCAGCAATCCGGCAATCATCGTGTTAAAATGCGTCAGAAAGCTAAAAGAGGCAATCATGTCAATAATCGGCAACGGCGCAAACAACCGGAAAAAGGAAAGAACATATTCCAGCCCGCTTAAAAAGAAAATCAGATTTGCAATAACCGCCAACACCAGCGCAATTACCTGATTTTTCGTCAGTGCCGACATTGTCTGCGAAATCGCCAACATACATCCCGCCAGAACAAAACTGGCCAGATACCCGGAAACAATCACGCCGTTATCGGGTGTGCCAAGCATATTCACCGTAATCACAAACGGAAAAGTCAACGCCAAGGCCAGTGCGCAAAAACCCCAGGACGCCAAAAATTTGCCCCAGACCAGCTGTGCTATCGTCACCGGCATTGTCACAATCTGCACCACGGTTTTGCTGCGAAACTCCTCCGCCCACAAGCGCATGGAAATCCCGGGAATAAACAGCAGATAAAGCCACGGCTGATACGCAAACATCGGTGACAAATCAGCGCTTCCCCTGTCAAAAAAATGCCCGAAATAAATGGCGAAAGAACCGTTTAACAGCAAAAAGCTGACCAGGTAAACATAAGCCAGAGGCGATGAAAAATAACGCGCCAGCTCATTTTTAGCCACAACCCATACCTTATTCATTTCACGCCTCATCTTCCGTTGTTGTCAGCTTTGCAAAAGCCTTTTCCAGACTTTTGGCCTTCGTCTGCTTCAAAACCTCGGAGAGCGTTCCGTCGGCAACAATCTCTCCTTTATTAATCAGCACAATCCTGTTGCAGACCGTTTCTGCCTCTTCCAACAAATGCGTTGAAATAAGAATCGTCTTCTTCCGCCCCATCTGTTCAATCAAACCGCGGATATGCTGTTTTTGATTCGGGTCCAATCCGTCTGTCGGCTCGTCTAACAGCAAAATCTCAGGATCGCTTAAAATACTCTGCGCAAAACCGACACGCCGAACATACCCTTTAGACAATGTTTCGATTTTCTGCCCCATAACCGGCTCAACTTTAGCCGTTGACGCCGCCTGCTCAACCTGCTGTCGCTTCTCCCTGCCGAAAAAACCTCTGAGTTCCGCCATATACGCCAAAAATGCGGCAACGCTCATATCCGGATACAACGGCGCACCTTCCGACAAAAAACCGATATTCCGCCTTGCCTCCAGCGGATACTGCTCAATATTCCGTCCCAGAATTTTTATCTCACCGCTGCTTGGCGTCAGATAGCCGGTAATCATGTTCATCAACGTCGACTTCCCGGCGCCGTTTGGCCCAAGCAACGCAATAATCTGCCCTTTTTCGGCCGTAAGGTTAAAATCTTTTATCGCTCTGATTTCACCAAAATTCTTATTCAGGTTTTTAAGTTCAATCGTAATCATACAGCCGCCTCCGTTTTTATTCCCTGCTCATTTCATACAGGGCGATTGCCGCCGCCGTTGACACATTAAGGCTTTCCACCCGCGCATCAATGGGAAGCTTCACCGTTTCGTCACAAGATTCTTCCACCAAACGGCGCATACCTTTTCCCTCGCTGCCCATAACAATAGCGATTCGGCCGTTTTTATTCATCTTGTCGATTGTCGTTTCGGCATAACCGTCCATTCCCGCCACCCAGAAACCGGCTTTTTTCAAATACTCAATAGCGCGCGACAGATTCGTCACCCGGCAAACCGGCAGAAATTCGATTGTTCCGGCGGAAGCCTTGACCATCGCCCCGCTCTCCGCCGGTGCATTTTTATCCTGCATAATCAGCGCATCCGCCCCAAAAGCCGCGCAGGAACGGATAATTGCCCCCACATTTTGCGGATCCGTCACCTGATCCAAAATCAAAACGCGGCACCTGTCTTTACCTTCCGCCAGAATGCAAATATCTTCCAAAAGCTGATTTTCCAAAGGCTTCACTTGCGCCGCAATTCCCTGATGTACTGCTTCAGCCGGCAGCAGCTTGTCAATCTCCTTGCGCTCGACAACCTTCAAAAGAGCCGTATCCCTGCCGCTCTGCAACAACAGTTTTTTCAAAACTTCGCTGTTTTCCGCTGTTGTCATAATCCTGTTAATGACACGCCCCGTATTGCCGATTGCCGCTTCCACCGCATGCCGGCCGTAAATAAGTAAACCGCTTCCCTGATTTCCGCCCGCTGCCTTTTTATTAAATTTATTTCCCATAATTTATTTCACCTGTAAAACTTTTCTTAAAATACCGCCGTTTGCCTCAAGGAGCTTTTCCGCTTCCTCCCTGGACACCTTTTTAACAGCCATGACACTGGCCGTCTTCACTTTGTTCCCGCCGGCTTCAATATACTTCTGCGCATCCGCCAATGAAATCCCGGCAATTTCGGAAACAATCCGGCGCCCCCGTTCCGCCAGCTTTTCATTCGTCATCCGCACGTCAATCATATAATTTTCATAAGTTTTGCCAATGCGGATCATCGCGCCCGTGCTCAGCATATTGAGAACCATCTTCTGCGCCGTTCCCGACTTCATGCGGGACGAGCCGGTCACCGCTTCCTCGCCGACAACCGGATTGATAAAAATGTCGCAAAACGCCTTAAGCTTTGCTTCCGGATTGGATGAGATACCGATAGTCTTACAGCCTGATGCCCGGGCTTTTTCCAAAACCGCTAAAACATAACGCGGCCCGCCGCCCGCCGAAATCCCGACAACCACGTCTTCCGCTTTCGGCGCAAAACGCAGCAAATCTTCCAAACCGAGTTCCGCAGAATCTTCTGAATTTTCGATTGAAAAACGCAGCGCCTTGTCCCCGCCGGCAATATAGCCGCAGACCATCCCTTGTTCAACCCCAAAAGTCGGCCAGCATTCCGATGCATCAAGAACACCGATTCGCCCGCTGGTTCCAGCTCCAAAATAAGCCAACCGGCCGCCATTGCGAAAAGCTTCGGCAATCAGCTCAATCGCAGCGCCGACCTGCGGCAAAACTTTTTCAATGGCCAAAGCCACCTTTTTATCTTCATTGTTAATGGTTTTGGCGATTTCACAACCGTTCATCAGGTCTATATCCGTTGTATTGGGATTTCTTCTCTCTGTTAAAGCGACTGCCGCCATAAATATTCTCCGTTATTCATTATTTGGATTTTAATATATTAATCAGAGACTTGTTAACAAAAAGTAATAAGAATATTTATTTTTTTATTCACAAATCAAAACAAATTTAGCTTTTTATGAAAAAAAGGTGTTGACATTTCCCCTCAAATGCTATTAATTTGCGTGGTAGTGATTACACAGAATAGTAAGATCCTCTACCCGAGATTGGATTAACATGGAGGGGTGGCAGAGCGGTCAAATGCAACGGACTGTAAATCCGTCGACTTCGGTCTACGAAAGTTCAAATCTTTCCCCCTCCACCATTCTAATTCAAGCCGGGTACTCTCAAAATGAGGTTGATTAAGCGGGTGTAGCTCAATGGTAGAGCAGAAGCCTTCCAAGCTTATGACGGGGGTTCGATTCCCCTCACCCGCTCCAAATATCTTCCCCCTTTTGAATCAGTCTTAACATTAAACTTTAGGATTTATAATAATGGCAAAAGAGAAATTTGAGCGTAGCAAGCCGCACTGCAATATCGGCACGATCGGTCACGTAGACCACGGTAAGA
>ENA-UESE01000292-UESE01000292.1-human-gut-metagenome-genome-assembly--contig:-NODE-292-length-72850-cov-11.321383_pt1 | contig 72850 bp, 70 predicted proteins | sample MGYA00242995_ERZ507996 | MGnify/ENA primary metagenome ERZ507996 (study PRJEB26167, sample SAMN06115489) | human gut metagenome | host: Homo sapiens | place: China:Sichuan | collected 2015-04-15...
AAGACTGCAGATAATGAGAAAGAACATGCAAAGATGTGGTTCAAGGAATTAGCAGGAATTGGTGATACAAAGGAAAACCTGGCGGCAGCGGCAGAAGGCGAAAATTATGAGTGGACAGATATGTATGAAGGCTTTGCTAAAACAGCTGAGGAAGAAGGATTCCCTGAGCTTGCAGCAAAATTCAGGGCAGTAGGTGAGATTGAGAAGCACCATGAGGAAAGATATCGTGCACTCCTTAAGAATATTGAAACTGCACAGGTATTTGAAAAGAGCGAAGTTAAGGTATGGGAATGCCGTAACTGCGGACATATTGTGGTAGGAACTAAGGCGCCTGAAGTATGTCCGGTATGTAATCATCCACAGAGCTATTTTGAAGTACATGAAGAGAATTATTAAGGAGATGAGATTATTACGAAGAAGAAAGTGATTAATTCAAAAAAAGCAGTAATGATAGGCTGTGGCTTTGTTGGTTCTGCATCGGTATTTGCTCTGATGCAGAGTGGCTTGTTTACAGAGATTGTACTTATCGATGCAGATAAGAACAAGGCAGAAGGAGAAGCGATGGATATCAGTCATGGTATTCCATTTGCGAGTCCGATGAAAATATATGCCGGAGATTATGATGATGTGGTTGATGCTGCAATTGTTGTCATATCTGCCGGAGCGGGACAGAAACCGGGAGAGACAAGGCTTGATCTCGTAAATAAAAATGTAGCAATATTTAAGTCAATCATTCCTGAAATATCAAAGAGAAATTTTGAAGGTATCATGCTTGTAGTTGCGAATCCGGTAGATATCCTGACTCAGGTAGCCATAAAGTTATCAGGACTTCCAGAAAACAGGGTTATTGGATCGGGTACTGTGTTAGATAGTGCAAGATTAAGATATAAGCTTGGTGAGCATTTATCTGTGGACAGCAGGAGTGTTCATGCATTTATAGTAGGTGAGCATGGAGACAGCGAAGTAGTAGTATGGTCATCAGCCAATGTATCTGGTGTTCCATTAAGTGAAATGTGTGAAATGCGTGGACATTACAAGCACAAGGAAAACACGGCAGAAATAGCTACAGCAGTCAAGAACAGTGCTTATGAGATTATAAACAAAAAGCACGCTACATATTATGGAATTGCAATGTCTGTAAAAAGAATTTGCGAAGTGATTATGAGAGATGAAAAATCAATACTTCCTGTATCACACATGATTCATGGAGTATATGATATTGACGGAGTATCGTTAAGTATGCCAGCTATTGTAGGTGCAGATGGTATTGAGTCTGATATACCTATTAATTTAAGTGGTGAGGAAGCGCTAAAGCTTAAAGAATCCGCAGATTCATTGAAAAAGATTATGGAGACAATTGAATTATAAATTTTACACATGGAAGGAGAAAAAGGCATATACCTGTATATACAGTGGAAGGCAGTCATGTTTATGTCATGGTTGGAGAGACAAAACATCCAATGCTTGAAGAGCATTTCATTGAGTGGATTACATTAAATACAAACCAGGGAATATACAGAAAACAGTTAAATCCAGGGCAGGAGCCGGTAGCAGATTTTTGTCTTTGCGATGGTGAACAGGTAGAAGAAGTATATGCATATTGTAACCTGCATGGATTATGGAAATGCTAAAAGCATTTATACATATTAAGATTACAGAACAACACAAATATAACAGTAATATAGGCTGTGTATTAATATATTTACAAGGAGGAACAACGAATGAAATACGTATGTGATGTTTGCGGATGGGAATACGATGAGGAGAAGGGCTATCCAGAAGGTGGTATTGCACCTGGTACAAAGTGGGAGGATATTCCAGAAGATTTTGAATGTCCGTTATGTTCTGTAGGAAAAGACCAGTTTTCAAAGACTGAATAAAAATGAAAGGAGGACTAATAGATGTATGAAATGAAACCAGAATATTATATCGGAATAGATATGATAGATGAAGAACACAAGCAGTTATTTAAGTATGCAGATGAGGCTTATGAATTGCTTCATGACGAGTATACACCAGATAAATATGATAGAATTGACATAATATTGGAAAAACTTCGTGATTATACAGTAAAACACTTTACTGATGAAGAACAGTATATGGAATCTATTAATTATAAGAAGTTATTTACACAGAAAGTTCAGCATCAGGAATTTATACATAAACTTGATGAATTTTTGGAGCACCATAATGACGAGATAAAAGATCAGGATGAACAGATTATGGGGATTTTAAAATATCTCACAGAGTGGTTAGTTAATCACATTCTGCATGTTGATGGTCAAATTCCAAAAGGCTGATATAGTAAGAAAGGCTGTTATTCTTTAGGGAGTAACAGCTTTTTACTATTTTGAATATAAAGTCTGACACCTACACTTGACAATATGCTTGTGAGCAGAGCAATTGTTAAGCTGTCAAGGTTCGTTAACAGTTGCCATTCCAGCTGTACATTTAGCTTATCGATATTTGAAATTGCATCGGGCTGATGGCTGCGGTGATTTATTCCCTGATGGCATCGACCTACTGGAATGGTGGGATGAATCCTGATTTTGTCATTTGTGTTTCTGCGGTTTTGGGGCTGGGGCTGGAACTTTTGTTGCATTTAGGAGGCTGATGCGGTATCATGAAAACTGAAATTGACCGAGCTGAAAGCGAGGGATGCTTCTTGTCCGAAGGGCAAGAAGATGAGCATGGTAAAATGCAGAACAATCGATAAATCTGAGAATATCGGAGTGGAAAAACCTTGGAAAAATGGTATGTTGCGGCAAAAAAAGCAGATTTTAACAAGTGGGCGGAGGAGTTTCAGATAAGTCCTGTGCTGGCAAGAATCCTGAGAAACCGGGATTTGACGGAGGAAACCCAGGTCAGGCAGTTTTTATATGGAACACTGGAGGACTGTCCTTCTCCCTGGCTTTTAAAGGATATGGACAGGGCAGTGGAGGAGCTGCTTTCCGCAATAGGAGAAAACTGCAAAATCCGGGTTATCGGGGATTATGATGTGGATGGAATCTGTTCCTCTTACCTTTTGACAAAGGGGCTGCAGATTCTGGGGGCAGATGCAGACACGGCAATTCCTCACCGGATTCATGACGGATATGGTTTAAATGACAACCTGATAGAGGAGGCAAAGCGGGACGGAGTCGGGCTGATTCTGACCTGTGATAACGGCATCGCGGCGGCTTCCCAGATAGCACTGGCAAATTCCCTGCAAATCCGGGTCATTGTAACAGACCATCATGAGGTGCCTTTTACGGAAGAGAAGGATGAAGCGGGAAAGAGTATTAGGCGGGAAATACTGCCCCCGGCACTTGCGGTGATAGACCCGAAACGGGCGGAATGTCAGTATTCTTTCCCGGGAATCTGTGGTGCGGTGGTAGCTTATAAGCTGCTGGAAGCGCTGGCGGAAAGAGGGCAGAGCCATGCACTGGCGGCAGCTATGGAGGAATTTCTGGAGTTTGCAGCTCTGGCTACCGTCTGTGATGTAATGGAATTAAAGGAAGAAAACCGTATTCTGGTAAAAGAGGGCTTAAAAAGGATGCGGAACAGTAAAAACGAGGGGCTTCGGGCTTTACTGGAGGTCAATCAGATAGAGCCGGAAAGGCTTTCCGCCTATCATCTGGGATTTGTCATAGGTCCCTGCCTGAATGCAACTGGCAGACTGGATACGGCAAAGCGGGCACTGGAGCTTTTGCAGAGTATGACAAAGGCAGATGCCATGTGCGCGGCAAGGGAACTGAAGGAGTTAAATGACAGCCGGAAAAACCTGACAAAGCAGGGGGTAGAACTGGCAAAGCAGCAGATAGAGGAAAGGCATATGGAACAGGACAAGGTGCTTTTGCTGTTTCTGCCCGATGTACACGAAAGTCTTGCAGGAATTATTGCAGGGCGCATCAGAGAGCAGTATCACCATCCGGTTTTTGTACTGACGAGGGGCGAGGAGGGTGTAAAAGGCTCCGGGCGCTCTGTGGAAGGGTATCATATGTATGAGGCAATGACCCGGGTAAAGCAGTATTTAACCAAATTCGGCGGTCATGCCATGGCAGCGGGACTTTCCATGGAGGAAGAGAATATCGAACCCTTAAGGGCGGCTTTGAATGAGGACTGCGGGCTGACAGAGGAGGATTTTATTCCAAAGGTACATATTGATGTTCCCATGCCTCTGGATTACGGGGGAGAGGAGCTTGCGGAGGAGCTGGAGCGGCTGGAACCCTTCGGAGTAGGAAATCCAAAGCCTTTGTTTGCCCAGAAGAATCTGCTGTTTCTGGCAGGAATGAAGATGGGAGCAAATAAAACCTGCGCCAGATTCCGGGTACAGACACCGGAGGGAAATCTGAAGCAGCTTGTATTCTTCGGAGATTTGGAGGGCTTTGGGCAGTTTTTAGAGGAGAACTTCGGAGAGGACAGTGAAGAGGCATTGTATGCGGGCAGGGGAAACTTCCCGGTTTCTGTGGTGTATCAACTGGGGCAGAATACCTACCGGGGTAAAACAGAGGTGCAGTATGTGATGCAATATTATTGTGCATGATACAAAGCGCGTAGCAATCCGGTATCAGAGGGTGCGGAAAAGGAGAGTAACATGATTTTAACAGTCAGCCTGAATCCGGCAGTGGATAAAACCTGTGAGATAGAGAGCCTGAAGCCGGGAGAAGTCAACCGGCTGCTTCAGGTGGAAAGTGTACCGGGAGGCAAGGCGGTCAATGTGACGAAGGTGCTCAGACAGTTTAAGCTGCCTGTGATGGCAGTGGGTTTTTTAGGGGGAAATGCCGGAAAATTTATAGAAGAAGGGTTGGAAGCACAGGGTGTTCTGTGCTGCTTTACCCGGATAGCCGGGGATACCAGAACGAACAGCAATGTGGTGGCAGCAGATGGCAGTGTAACGGAGCTTTTGGAGCCGGGGCCGGAAATTAGTGAAAAAGAACTGGAAAATTTCAGAAAGCAGTTTCGAGGCTGTCTGGAGCAGTGTGAATGGGTGATTTTATCCGGCAGTGTTCCGGGGGGAGTTCCGGCGGATATTTACAGGGAACTGATTGAGGAATGTCATGCTTTCGGCTGCCGGGTGATTCTGGACAGCTCCGGGGAGGCATTAAGACAGGGAATCCTGGCAAAGCCGGATTTGGTAAAGCCGAATCAGAAGGAGCTGGAATATCTGGCAGGAGAGCCTCTGGATACGGAGGAAAAAATAAAGAAAGCCATGCGGCAGCTTTGCGATAAAACAGGCGGTGAGGTGGTGGTTTCTCTGGGAGTGGAAGGGTTATTTGCCATGGCGGCAGGGCAGAACAGTGGTTTTTGGAAGCAGGACGCAAGACGGGTAGAGGCTGTCAATACCGTGGGCTGTGGGGATACGGTGGTGGCATCCCTCTGTATGAGCAGGATAGCAGGGGAGGAACCGGAAATCATGCTGCGCAAGGCTGCTGCACTGGCTGCGGCAAATGCTACAACAAGAGAAAACGGTGTCATTCCCATGGAAACCTATCTGGAACTTTTGTAGGGACGGAAATAGGCGAAAACAGGAGAAGGAATAAATGTGAAAGATTTGTGAAAAGCCGAAAAGAAGGAGCACCGCACTTGAATCGGGAGAAGCATTTTGTTAAAATACCCTCAGTAAGGAAGACGCAAACCTGTCATGCGCAAGGAACGTGCGCAGAAATGGGTATAAAAGTGTCTGGAAAGAGGAGAAGATTGAAAATGAAAAAAAGAGGATTGGGATTTCTTCTGGCAGCCCTTCTGGTGCTGACAATAGCTGGCTGCGGAAAGAAAGAGGATGGAAAACAGGAAACGGTGAGCAATGAAGCAGAACAGGAGAGTACGGAAGCCGTTACCGGAAAGCATCATGTGGAAATTGCAGTGAAGGATTACGGCACCGTTGCGGTAGAACTGGATGCAGACGCCGCGCCGATTACTGTAGCCAATTTTTTAAAGCTGGCAGGGGATGGGTTTTATGATGGATTGACCTTTCACCGGATTATAGACGGCTTTATGATTCAGGGCGGGGATCCTCTGGGAAACGGAACCGGCGGTTCGGATGAAACAATCAAAGGCGAGTTTTCCAAGAACGGTGTGGAAAACAGTCTGTCCCATACAAGGGGCGCAATTTCCATGGCGAGGGCACAGCAGATGGACAGTGCAAGCTCTCAGTTTTTTATTGTACATCAGGATAGCACTTATCTGGATGGACAGTATGCCTGCTTCGGGTATGTGACGGATGGAATGGATGTGGTAGATGCTATCTGTGAGGCAACTCCGGTGGTGGATAACAACGGAACGGTACTGGCAGAAAACCAGCCGGTTATCGAAAGTATTACGGTAATTGATTAAAAAGAAGGAGAAGGGACGGCATTTTGTACAAAGTGTCGTTCCTTTTTTATGAGCAGTTTTCACAAAAATCACCGGATTATCAACTATTGACTGACATTTTCTGGATAAATCTGTTAAAATAAGGGTATGATAAGGATAGAAACCAGGTAATGAAGCAGTTTATTTTGAAGAAAGGATGATTTGGGTGTTTTTGATTGGCGAACATGTAGTATGTGGCAGCAAGGGAGTCTGTGTGATTGAGCAGATAACCAGATTGAATATTTCGGGGGTGGACAGGGAGAGAGAGTATTATATTTTAAAGCCTCTTTATCTGTCCGGCAGCACGGTTTATGTGCCGGTGGACGCACCGAAGGATTCTCTGCGCAGGGTAATGAGCCGGGAGGAAGCGGAGGAGCTGATTGCAAAAATACCGGAGCTTTCAGTTCTGACGATTACCAATGACAAGCTTTCGGAAGCTGTTTATAAAGAGTGCATGAAAACCAATCAGTGCGCAGACTGGCTGAGGGTAATCAAAACGATTTATGCAAGACGGCAGAAGCGGCTGGCAGCGGGACGGAAAATGACGGCAGTGGACACAAGGTATCTGCGGCAGGTGGAGGATAATCTGCACGGAGAACTGGCGGTGGCACTGGAGATGGAGCGCAGTGAAGTAGAAAAATACATTTGTGAAAAACTTGAAAAAAGTACTTTACAAGTATGAAAAAAAGTACTATGATTAAAAATCATAAGTTTCAGGCAATAGGAAAAACGTTGAAGAGAACAGTAGTTTGAAGAAATGTTGCAGAGAGAACCGCCCAGAGCTGAAAGCGGTTTAACAAAAATCAAATGAAAACCATCTCGGAGTGGCTTTAATACAGCCCGGATGCTCCCGTTACGAGTAAATGAAGTGGCAGAACAGTTTTGTTTTGCAACAAGGGTGGAACCGCGTGGGCGAAGAAGCATACGTCCCTTGCAATAGAAATATTGCAGGGGACTTTTTTAATTCATAGGAAATTTCGTCCTGTGAATTAAAAAACGCTCCGCGAGGAGCGCACTGCGGCGGAGTGGAAGAATGTTGCACAGCAACCCGCCGCAGGCGGAGAATCTCGCAAGCGAGATTCTTTCTTGTTTCACAGGAACAGAGATTTCCCGGAAGGGAAGAATGGAGGAAGCTATGAAGATTACATTGAAGGATGGTTCCGTAAAGGAATATGCGGAAAGCAAAAGTGTGTATGACATTGCGCTGGATTTAAGCGAAGGACTGGCAAGAGCAGCCTGCTGCGGCAAGGTAGACGGAGAAGTTGTGGATTTGCGTACTGTACTGGATAAGGACTGCGAGCTGCAGATTTGTACCGCAGCAGATGCAGAGGGACTTGCAACCATCCGCCATACCGCATCCCATGTGCTGGCAGAGGCAGTAAAGACTTTGTTCCCGGATGCAAAGCTGACAATCGGGCCCAGTATTGACACAGGCTTTTACTATGATTTTGACCATGTTTCTTTTTCCAGAGAAGATTTGGATAAACTGGAAGCAGAAATGAAGAAAATCATCAAAAAGGGCGAAAAGCTGGAGAAGTTTACGCTTCCCAGAGAAGAAGCCATTCAGTTGATGAAGGAAAAGGATGAGCCTTACAAGGTAGAACTGATTGAGGCATTGCCGGAGGGGGAGGAAATTTCCTTCTACCGTCAGGGAGAATTTGTGGATTTGTGTGCAGGACCTCACCTGATGAGCACAAAGGGTATCAAGGCATTTAAGCTGACATCCTCTTCCATGGCATACTGGCACGGAGATTCCAGCAAGGCACAGTTACAGAGAATTTACGGTACTGCTTTTAATAAGAAGGAAGAGCTGGAAGAGTACCTTGCTTACTGGGAGAATGTCAAGAACCGCGACCACAATAAGCTGGGACGTGAGATGGAACTGTTTACCACTGTTGATGTTATCGGTCAGGGCCTTCCCCTGCTGATGCCCAAGGGAGCAAAGATTATCCAGACCCTCCAGAGATGGATTGAGGATTTGGAGGATAACGAGTGGGGTTATATGCGTACCAAGACCCCTCTGATGGCGAAGAGTGATTTGTACAAGATTTCCGGACACTGGGACCATTACAAGGAGGGCATGTTTGTATTCGGGGATGAGGAGAAGGACAAAGAGGTATTTGCACTGCGTCCCATGACCTGTCCTTTCCAGTATTATGTATACAAGGCAAGCCAGAAGTCCTATCGTGACCTGCCCTGCCGTTACAGTGAAACTTCCACACTGTTCAGAAACGAGGATTCCGGAGAGATGCACGGATTGACCAGAGTACGTCAGTTTACCATTTCCGAGGGACATCTGATTGTAAGACCCGACCAGATGGTAGAGGAGTTTAAGAACTGTCTGGCACTGGCAAAGTATTGTCTGGAAACGCTGGGTGTCAATGATGATGTTACCTACAGACTTTCCAAGTGGGACCCGAACAACAAGGATAAGTATATTGGGGAGCCGGAGGTCTGGGAGGAAACTCAGGGACACATCCGTAATATTTTGAAGGAGCTGGATATTCCCTTCTATGAGGCAGAGGGTGAGGCAGCCTTCTATGGTCCGAAGGTAGATATCAATGCAAAGAATGTATACGGCAAGGAAGATACCATGATTACCATTCAGTGGGATGCCCTGCTGGCAGAGCAGTTTGATATGTATTACATCGACCAGAACGGCGAGAAGCAGCGTCCCTATATTATCCACAGAACTTCCATGGGCTGCTATGAAAGAACGCTGGCATGGCTGATTGAGAAGTATGAAGGAAAGTTCCCTACATGGCTTTGCCCGGAGCAGGTAAGGGTGCTGCCGATTTCCGAGAAGTTTGCAGGTTATGCAAATAAGGTGGCAGCTTCCTTAAAGAAGAACGGAGTTTTAGTTACTGTGGACGAGCGTTCCGAGAAAATCGGCTATAAGATTCGTGAGGCAAGACTTGCCAAGGTGCCTTATATGCTGGTAGTAGGTCAGAAGGAAGAGGAAGAGGGCGTTGTTTCCGTAAGAAGCCGCTTTATGGGCGATGAGGGAACAAAGACTCTGGAAGCCTTTACAGAGCAGATTTGCACGGAAATCCGTACCAAGGAAATCAGGAAAGAAGAAGTGCAGGAAGAGGCAAAGTAAGAAGCCTGGTAAAAGGTAAAGCAAGAGGCAGAGTAAGAAGTAAGGCAAAGTAAAAGCAGAGTAATAAGAAGTAAAGCAAAAGACAAAGCGAGAAAAATTGCAGGAAGTAACGGATAAGCGAAAAAGAAAGCAGTTATAAAAAGAGGGCAGACAATCAGTTTTTGCGAATGGTTGTCTGCTTTTTTGTGTACAGAAATATTTTTTGGAAAATGGATCGTAGCAGTTGACAGGTAAAAATCAAAGTGATATGATTTTGATATCAAAAAGAAAAGCAATATGCGGAAGTAAGCGCAGAATGGAGAAGCTATGAAAGTATCTGGTGTTACAATGGTGATTCTGGTTCTGAATATGTTAATCGGGATAGCAATTCCCCTGGGACTTGCAATATTTTTCCGGAAAAAGTACCGATGCCCACTGGTTCCCTTCTGGGCAGGGTGCGGCGTGATGTTTCTGTCTGCCTTTGTACTGGAACAGATAGTACATACTGTTGTGCTGAGTTCCCCGGCAGGAAATCTGATAAGAGGAAATTTCTGGCTGATGGCACTGTACGGCGGAGTAATGGCAGGGCTTTTTGAGGAAACCGGCAGGCTTCTGGGGATGAAGTTTCTGCTGAAAAAGTATCATGACAATGATGACAATGCACTGATGTACGGCGCCGGACATGGTGGCTTTGAAGCCTTTTATCTTTTGTTTTTTACCATGCTGAACAATCTGATTTACGCCGTACTGATAAACAGCGGGCAGGCGGAAGTACTGATAAACGGGCAGGGCGGAAGTACAGGGGAAGCGTTACGGGCAGCCTTTGAATCTCTGGCAACACTTTCTCCGGCGGTATTTCTGTTAAGTCCTGTGGAACGGCTTGCCGCAGTGCTGGCGCAGCTTGCCCTGTCTGTGATTGTATGGCAGGCAGCGAAAGAGGGTGGACATATCGGCTGGTATTTTCTGGCAATTCTGTTACATTTCCTTCTGGATGCGGCGGCAGCCATATTGAACGGGCTGGGGGTTCCGGCAGTTGGAATCGAGGTGGTTGTCTGGATAATTGCCATCTGTTACGGACTTCTGGCAGTAAAAATAAGGAAGAACAATCGGAAACAGGAGAATAATTGAGAACAGAAGAGTAATCTGGAACAGAAGAATAATTAAAAAACAGAGGAATAACCGGAAGCAGAAGAACGCGCAAGAGCAGAAAAACAAAAAAGAACGGAAGAACAAGCAGGAGCAGAAGCGCAATCGAAAACAGAAAAAATAAATGCGCACAGAAGAATCGGGAAACAGAGGAACAACCGAAGTCAGAAAAAAACGGAAAAGCAAAAGGAGGAAACAAAGATGCAGGAAAAGGTATGGAATAAAAAGAAAAATGGAATGGTAGTACTGGTACTGTCTGTTCTGGTGTATGCAGTGGGAATTTTCATGACGGTTTTGGGAGGAATTTTTACGGAAAACGGCGGGAGCAGAGCAGGAATTGTTCTGCTGGCTGTGGGAATTACAATCCTGTCTGTTGGCTGGTTTCCCTGGCTTGGACTGAAGGTGATTAAGCCCCAGGAAGCGCTGGTGCTGACCTTATTTGGAAAATATATTGGCTCCATTAAGGAACCGGGCTTTTATTTTGTAAATCCTTTCTGCACAGCAGTCAATCCGGCAGCAAAGACAAGACTGAACCAGAGCGGGGATGTAATCGGAAAAAGTGCAAAAGAGAACGGGGAGGATGCCTCCAGAAAGATATCTTTAAAGATTATGACGCTGAATAACAACAGGCAGAAAATCAATGACTGTCTTGGAAACCCGGTGGAAATCGGGATTGCAGTTACCTGGAGGATTGTGGATACGGCAAAAGCAGTTTTCCATGTGGATAATTATAAGGAATTTCTGTCCCTGCAGTGTGACAGTGCCCTGCGGAACATTGTGCGGATTTATCCTTATGATGTAGCGCCCAATGTGGATACCACAGGGGACGGAGAAGCGGATGAGGGAAGCCTGAGAGGCTCCAGCGAAACCGTGGCAGCTCGGATTCGGGAGGAAATCCAGAAGCGGGTGGAGGAAGCAGGAATTGAAATTGTGGAAGCCCGGATTACCTATCTTGCCTATGCACCGGAAATTGCCTCTGTGATGTTGCAAAGACAGCAGGCGTCTGCTATCATTGATGCCAGAAAAATGATTGTGGACGGCGCGGTTGGTATGGTGGAGATGGCATTGGAGCGTTTGAACAAAAACGGTGTGGTGGAGCTGGACGAGGAGCGAAAGGCAGCCATGGTGTCCAATCTGTTAGTGGTTCTCTGCGGCAACCGGGATGCGCAGCCTGTGGTAAATTCGGGAAGTTTATATTGATATGGCAGATAACAAAAAGCAAGTACCGTTGCGGCTTTCTCCGAAGCTTTATGATGCAATTGCGGCATGGGCGGAGGATGATTTCCGCTCGGTAAACGGACAAATTGAATATTTACTGACAGAATGTGTCAGACAGCGCAAAAAGAACGGGAAATATGTTTCTGAGGAGCTGGATGTCCCACCGGAGCTTGATATCTGATTGAATATTTTTCTCAAAAAGGAAGCATACTGTAAGCAGGTTGTCCGCCTGCGCTGCGGCTGGCAGCCTTTGAAGAACAGTTGGCAGTGCAGAAAAGAGGAAGATATGGCAGATTTAAAGTGTGCGGTGGAAAATTGTTACTATAATGACCAGCATCTTTGCAGCAAGGGAGATATCCTGGTAGGCGGAAAAAATGCCTGTACCTGTGATGAAACCTGCTGTGAAAGCTTCTCCCAGGCAAAAGAGGGAAGGACGTCCTTCCGGAACTCTGTCGGTCAGCCGAGTGGGACAATCAGAATTGACTGTAAAGCCCAGAAATGTATTCATAATGTCAATTGTGAATGTGTTGCAGACAGGGTAGATATCAAGGGCTGTGGCGCCTGTGACTGCGAGGGAACAGCCTGTGCTACCTTTGCAGAAGGGGCAAGATAAGGTTCGGTATAAAAAATTGAAAATAGTATTGACAAAACAAATCGGGCATAGTATGATAAATCAGTGTGTGAAACACGATAAACAAGCAGAGTATCCACTCTCACCTTACGGCAATTGGGCTGGTAAGCGTTCAGACTAGAATGATTTTTGTCGGCTGGAAGTGGATAGTTATGCTATCCACTTTTTCTATTTTCTTATATGGAGGTATACGACCATTAGCGATTTAATGATTAACGAACAAATCAGGGATAAGGAAATCCGTCTGATTGGGGAGAATGGTGAGCAGTTAGGCATTATGCCTTCCAGAGATGCGCTGAAGCTGGCTGAGGAAGCAGGACTTGACCTGGTAAAGATTGCACCTACGGCAAAGCCCCCTGTCTGCAAGATTGTGGACTACGGCAAGTACAAGTATGAGCAGATTCGGAAGGAAAAGGAAGCAAAGAAAAAGCAGAAGACAATTGAAATTAAAGAGATTCGTCTTTCGCCGAACATTGATACCAACGATTTGAATACGAAGATTAATGCGGCAAGAAAGTTCTTAACCAAGGGAGATAAGGTTAAGGTAACGCTTCGTTTCCGTGGTCGTGAGATGGCTCATATGAACAGCAGCAAGCATATTTTGGATGAGTTTGCTGAAAAGCTGTCTGATATTTCGGTAGTGGAAAAGGCACCGAAGGTAGAAGGCAGAAGCATGACAATGTTTTTAACTGAGAAGCGTTAGTAAGCTGGCGTGCAAAGGTTAAAATAGATTAATTTTTAGTTTAGGAGGAATAAGCTATGCCCAAAATGAAGACAAGCAGAAGTGCTGCAAAGCGTTTTAAAGTGACAGGAACAGGTAAGTTGAAGAGAAATAAGGCATATAAGCGCCATATCTTGACAAAGAAGACTACGAAGAATAAGCGTAAGTTAAGACAGCCTGCTATGACGGATGCTACAAATGTAAAGAATATGAAGAAGATTTTACCCTATTTATAAGTCTGGTAAGGAGGAAGAAGAGAAATGGCAAGAATTAAAGGCGGCATGAATGCCAAGAAGAAACATAATAGAGTATTAAAGCTTGCAAAGGGCTACAGAGGAGCAAGAAGCAAGCAGTACAGAGTTGCTAAGCAGTCTGTTATGAGAGCACTGACCAGCTCCTATGCAGGAAGAAAGGAAAGAAAGCGTCAGTTCAGACAGCTCTGGATTGCACGTATCAATGCAGCAGCAAGATTGAACGGACTTTCCTACAGCAGGTTTATGTATGGTCTTAAGCTGGCAGGCGTTGATATGAACAGAAAGATGCTGGCTGAGATGGCTGTAAACGATGCAGAGGGCTTCAAGACTCTGGCAGAGCTTGCAAAGAGCAAGATTGCATAAGTAATGATAAGAAACAGGCGGCTATGGCAGAGAGCTATAGCCGTTTTTTATGGGAGAAAATATGCTGATTTTTTTTGATATAGATGGTACTTTAATCGGGGAACAGTCCAGAGTGATGCTCGAGAGCACGAAAGAAGCAATTCAGGCAGCCAGGAAAAACGGGCATATCTGTATGATAAATACGGGCAGAAGCCGAAAGCTGGTTGTGCCGGAGGTAACAAGGCTGACAGAGTTTGACGGGCTGCTTCTGGGCTGCGGTACCATGGTGGAATACCATGGAGAAGTGTTGCTCCATAAAACCTTTGCAGTATCTGAGGGAGAGAGAATTATTGCGGGGCTTCGGAAAAACCGGGTAGATGCGGTTTTAGAGGGCAGTGTGAATAATTACAGGGACAGTCAGGAAAATGTGTTTTCTCCTGTTTTTGCCGGTTTTTTAAAGCGTTTTGATAAACTGGGGTTTGGAAGCTATGAGGAGGCAGTGGGGCATTTTGACAAGCTGTATTGTTATGTGGAAAAACCGGAGTATATGAGTGCATTCCGGGAGGAATTTGAGGAACTTCTGGACTTTGTGGACAGAGAACAGGGCTTCTATGAACTGACGCCGAAGGGCTGCTCCAAGGCAAGCACCATGCAGTTTTTTGCAGAGAAGCTGGGAGTTCCCATGGAGGAAACGGCAGCCATCGGGGACAGCAGTAATGACATATCCATGCTTGCAGCGGCAGGACACAGTATCGCCATGGGGAATGCAACAGCGGCGGTAAAGGAACTGGCAGAGTTTGTGACAACGGATGTGGACGGGGATGGTATCAGGAACGCCTTGAGATGGCTGGGCGTCTGTTAAAATCTGAATAGACAATCCGTCTAAATTTGGAATTGTTTTTTTGAACGGGCTGTGTTATAATACAGTCATTGCAGATATAGTTCATCGGTAGAACGCTAGCTTCCCAAGCTGGAGAGACGGGTTCGATTCCCGCTATCTGCTTTAAAAAATGCCTATAATCAGGGCGTTTCGGAAGTTTGGTAATCAGAAGGTAATCAACGTAAGGAAGGGAGAGTCCTGCAAAAGTGCTACGAAAGATAAATCGACCATAAATCGGTTTATTTTTTTGCGCATAAATCGGGAAATTTCCTTCTGTACATCCTTCTAAAAAGAAGGTAAAATGTAACTATTCAGAGTCATGCAAAATAAAAAAAGCAGAAACAGGAGAGCATATGGGCGTATTATCTAATTTGGAACCGAAGAGTGTATTTCATTATTTTGAGGAGATTACAAAAATTCCCCACGGTTCGGGAAATGTGGAACAAATCAGTAATTATCTTGTGAATTTTGCAAAGGAAAGGGGACTTTTCTGCATACAGGATGCCTTGAAAAATGTGATTATTGTTAAGGAGGCAACGCCTGGGTATGAAAAGGAGCCTGCAGTTATTCTGCAGGGGCATATGGACATGGTGGCGGTAAAGGAGCCCGGGTGTCCTCTGGATATGAAAACGGAAGGGTTAAAGGTTGCCATAGACGGAGAGGAAATTTATGCGGAAGGGACAAGCCTCGGCGGGGATGACGGCATTGCAGTGGCATATTCCCTAGGACTTCTGGATTCCGATACCATAAAGCATCCAAAGCTGGAGGTTATACTGACTGTGGATGAGGAAGTAGGGATGGATGGAGCCAGGGGAATCGACCTTTCTGCAATTACCGGAAACCGTATGATAAGTCTGGACTCCGAAGAGGAGGGCATTTTCCTGACAAGCTGTGCAGGCGGCGCCAGAGTGGAATGCCTGGTACCTTTAAGAACCGACGTGCAGCAGGGGCTGGAAGCAAAGGTGAAAATCGGGGGGCTTCTCGGTGGACATTCCGGTGGAGAAATTCACAAGGAAAGAGGAAATGCCAATGTTTTGCTGGGAAGACTGCTGTGCCGGATTTCAGGGGAGTGTCAGGTGGGTATTGTGGCAATGCAGGGAGGACTTGCGGATAATGCAATCCCCAGAGAGGCAGAGGCAACCCTTGTTGTGGCGGAAGAAGACAAGGATAAACTGGACAGTATTGTAAAGAAAGTAGAGCAGGAGCTTCAGGGCGAACTTGCCTCTAAGGACGCGGGAGTCTTTATTCAGGCAGCTTATGAGAATGTGGGCAGCTATGAGGCTGTTACGGCGGAGGATACAAAGAAAGCGGCAGCCTTTCTGATTTCCCTGCCCGGAGGAGTACAGGGGATGAGTGCAGAGCTGCCGGGACTGGTGGAAACCTCGTTAAATCTTGGGGTGATGTCCTGCAAGGCAGGAACTTTAAGCGCGGAATTTTCTGTCAGAAGCAGCGTGGAGAGCGCAAAGTATGCTTTGATTGACAGATTACAGGGACTGACCCTGCTGGCAGGCGGCACCAACCGGATTACCGGAGATTATCCGGGCTGGAAATACAGGAAGGATTCACCGCTGCGGGATAAGATGGTAAGACTTTACGAGAAGATGTATGGGGTGGCGCCGAAGGTAGAAGCGATTCATGCGGGACTGGAATGTGGTATTCTGGGAAGCAAGATTGCAGATTTGGACTGCGTTTCCATGGGCCCTGATATGACAGCAATCCATACCACAGAGGAAACCCTGAACATTCCCTCTACCAGACGGGTCTGGGAGTATCTGGTAGCTTTATTGGAGGAAAAGGAGGCATAGCCGAGTATGCGTCAGTTTGATTATGCACAGGTAAAAAATCCGGAATTTTTCAGGGAAAACAGAATGGATGCCCATTCCGACCATGTGTGGTATCGCAGCATGGAGGAGAAAGAAAAGGGAGAAAGTTCTTTCCGGGTCAGCTTAAACGGACTCTGGAAGTTTTCCTATGCAGTAAACTATGAGTCTGCGGTAAAGGGCTTTGAGGCATTGGAATATGACTGCAGAGGCTGGGCGGATATCCGGGTACCGGCGCATATTCAGTTAGAGGGTTATGACAGTCCCCAGTATGTGAATATCCAGTATCCCTGGGACGGCAGGGAGCAGATAGAGCCGGGAGAGATACCGGAGCGCTTTAATCCGGTGGCAAGCTATGCGAAATATTTTTATGTTCCCGAGGGCTGGGGAGAAAATCCGGTGTACATTTCCTTTCAGGGAGTGGAGAGTGCCTTTGCACTCTGGTGCAACGGCAGTTATGTGGGATACAGCGAGGACAGCTTTACCCCCTCGGAGTTTGACCTGACCCCATTTTTACGGGAGGGAGAAAACAAGCTGGCAGTACAGGTGTTTAAGTGGTGCAGCAGCAGCTGGTGTGAGGATCAGGATTTCTTCCGGTTTTCCGGTATTTTCAGAGAGGTTTATCTGTACACTGTTCCAAAGACCCATTTATGGGACTTAAAAGTACAGACCCTGCTGGAAGAAGGGCTGGAGAAGGCAGAACTGGTGCTGGATATGAAACTTGCCGGCGAGGGAAAGGTCAGGGCAGTTCTCTGGCAGGAAGAAAAGCTGGAAGGTTTTAAAGAGGCATGGCAGAATCCGTTGAATCTGGGAATCTGTAAAAAAGAAGTGGCGGATATGGAGGCATCCATAAAGGAGGAAAATCATTTTGTGATTCCTGTGGAGAAGCCCCTTCTCTGGAGTGCGGAGGAGCCGAATCTTTATCAGCTTATCATAGAAGTACAGGATGAAAAGGGGAAGATGACGGAAATCATTCCCCAACTGGCAGGCTTCCGGCGTTTTGAATTAAAAGAAGGGCTGATGAAGCTGAACGGGAAGCGGATTGTATTTAAGGGCGTCAACCGTCATGAGTTCAGCTCCCATACCGGGCGTGTGGTGAGCAGAGAGGAACTCTGGCAGGATTTGATTACCATGAAACAGAACAATATCAATGGAATCCGTACCTGCCATTATCCGAATATGTCCGAAATTTACGTTCTTTGCGACAGGCTGGGACTTTATATGATTGACGAGTGCAATCTGGAAAGTCACGGAAGCTGGGAGCCTGTGGAACGGGGGATTGCAGGCAGGGACAGGATTGTGCCGGGAAGTAATCCGAAGTGGCATGAAATGATGCTGGACAGGGCAAATTCCATGTATCAGCGGGACAAGAACCATCCGGCAATTTTAATCTGGTCCTGCGGTAATGAATCCTTCGGCGGAAAGAATATTTATGATATGTCTGCTTTTTTCAGAAGTCAGGACAGTGGCAGGCTGGTGCATTATGAAGGACTGTTCCACGACAGAAGCTATCCGGAAACCAGTGATATGGAAAGCCAGATGTATCCCAGTGTGGCAGACATTGAGAAATTTCTGAAGGAGAACAGAAACAAGCCCTTTATCTGCTGTGAGTATACCCATGCCATGGGAAATTCCTGCGGTGCCATGCATAAGTATACGGATTTGACAGACAGGGAACCTCTGTATCAGGGTGGCTTTATCTGGGATTATATTGACCAGTCTTTAGATAAAAGGAACCGCTATGGCGAGGAGTATCAGGCATATGGCGGAGATTTTGATGACCGTCCCACAGACTATAATTTCAGTGGCAACGGAATTGTGTATGGCGGGGACAGGATGCCTTCTCCGAAAATGCAGGAGGTAAAATATAATTATCAGAATATTTCCATAGAGATTTTGCAGGACAGATTTATTGTTCAGAATAAGAACCTGTTTGTGGATACCGCAGCCTTTGGCTGTGTGGTGCTTCTGGAACAGGAAGGAAAGCTGATTCGGGAAGCCGGTGTGACGACAGATGTAAAGCCGGGCTGCAGCGGAGAATTTGTGCTGCCCTTTAAAGTACCGGAGAAAGCAGAGGCAGCAACGGAATATGCGGTGACAGTATCCTTCCGGCTGAAAAAGGAAACCTTCTGGGCAGAAGCCGGACACGAGATTGCTTTCGGACAGAGGGTATGGCAGGTACAGGGAACCACTTCCGGAAAGTGCGGCGGGACATGTGCTTCTGAAAACAGCCTGATACAGGGCAGGAAGCTTTCTGTGAGCAGAGGAACCCACAATTTCGGTATCAGAGGAGCGGATTTTGAAGTCCTGTTTTCCTATGGAGCAGGGGGAATGGTGTCCTACCGGTATGGTGGAAAGGAACTGTTAAAGACAGTACCGAAGCCTAATTTCTGGCGGGCACCGGTGGACAACGACTGCGGAAATGATATGATGCAGCGCTATGGACAGTGGAAGCTGGCGAGTCTTTATGGAACCACAAAGGGCGTGAAGGGAGAGAATCCCCGGATAGAAGAAGGAGCGGAGCAGGTCAGGCTGACCTATACCTATCTGCTTCCTACCAGGCCTGCCGGGCAGTGCGAGGTGGAATATCTTGTGACAGGAGATGGCACAGTACAGATTAGCCTCCTGTATGACTGGGTAGAGGAGCTTGGGGATATGCCGGAATTTGGCATGCTTCTTAAGCTGGATGCGGATTACGAAAATCTGGAATGGTACGGAAACGGACCGGCAGAAACCTATGCAGACAGAAAAAAAGGAGCAAAGCTGGGAATCTACCGAAATAAAGTAGCCGACAATATGGCAAAATACCTTGTGCCTCAGGAGTGTGGAAATAAGACAGAGGTACGATATGCAAAGCTGACAGACAAAAAGGGAAGAGGACTTTTGTTTACGGCAGATACCATGTCCTTTTCGGCATTACCCTTTACCCCTCATGAGATGGAAAATGCAGCCCACGGCTTTGAACTGCCCCCGGTACATTATACGGTAGTACGTGCCGCTCTGGGACAGATGGGAGTAGGCGGGGATGACAGCTGGCAGGCAAAGGTGCATCCGGAATACCTGATTCAGCAGAAAAAGCAGTTAAAATTCAGCTTCCGGATGCGTGGAATATAAGCCTTTAAAAAATTGTTGAAAAAATTTGAAAAATTTCAAAAAAACACTTGCTTTTTTCTCCGGGATACATTATAATACTAAATGTGTCACGGGGTGTGGCTCAGCTTGGTTAGAGCGCCATCTTAGGGAGGTGGAGGTCGCGAGTTCGAATCCCGCCACTCCGACGAACAAAAAGTGCTGCAAGTCTTGTGTATACAGGACTTGCGGCATTTTTGTTTTTGCAGGTGTTCAAAGGGTAATCAAAAAGGAATCGATGCAGGAAAGGAAAATCCTGCAACACTTTAAAGGATAGAAAGCGAAGCTATGGAAGAAAAAGCAGCAACAAAATCAAGAGTAAAATCAGGAGTGAAATCACCAAAAAAACCGATGGAAAAGACTGACAGGTTATGCCCGGTGGCTTCCAAGTGCGGCGGCTGCAGGTGGATAAACCGAACCTATGAGGAGCAGCTTCAGAATAAGTCGACAGCCTTCAGAAAGCTGATGGAGCCTTATGGGAAGCCGGAGCCGATTATCGGAATGGAAAAGCCGGAGCATTACCGGAATAAGGTACATGCGGTATTCGGAGAGGACAGGCGGCATAGGATTATTTCCGGAATTTATGAGGAAAAGAGTCATAAAATTGTGCCGGTGGATAAATGCCTGATTGAAAATGAAAAGGCTGATGAAATTATTGTTTCCATCAGAGAGCTTCTGCCCTCCTTTAAAATCCGTCCTTATAATGAAGATACAGGGTATGGGCTGCTTCGCCATGTGCTGATTCGGACAGGACATATAACAGGGCAGATTATGGTGGTGCTGGTGTTAAGTTCGCCGATTATGCCCTCCAAAAATAATTTTGTAAAGGCGCTTTTAAAGAAGCATCCGGAAATTACAACGATTGTGCTGAATGTGAATGACAGAAACACCAGCATGGTATTGGGAAATAAGGAGCATGTGCTTTATGGGAAGGGTTACATTGAGGATGAGTTGTGCGGAAAGCGGTTTCGTATTTCTCCCCAGTCCTTTTATCAGGTGAATCCGAAGCAGACGGAAAAGCTGTACCGGAAAGCCCTTTCTTACGCGGCATTAACCGGCAGGGAAACGGTACTGGATGCCTATTGCGGAACGGGAACCATCGGTATGATAGCCAGTGACAGTGCAAAGCAGGTTATCGGGGTGGAGCTGAACCCGGATGCGGTAAGGGATGCCAGAAACAATGCGAAGGGAAATGGCATCAAAAATATTACCTTTTATCAGAATGACGCGGGAAAATTTCTGCTGGAAATGGCAGACCAGGGGGCAAAGCTGGATGTCCTTCTGATGGACCCGCCCAGAAGCGGTAGCAGCGAAGCTTTTTTAAGCGCGGTATCCCGGATGAAGCCGGGAAAAATTGTCTATATATCCTGCAACCCGGAAACACTGGTGCGGGATTTAAAATATCTGGTGAAAAACGGGTATCAGGTGGAAAAAAGCGTGGCAGTGGATATGTTTCCTTTTACGGAAAGCTGTGAGGCGGTGTGTCTGCTGACAAAAAAAGAAAGAAAATTCGGTTGTCCGGATGCGGTGGGTGAGCTTTCGGAGATTGCCCAGGGCAATGTAACAGGAACGAAAAAATCATGCAGAAAGGCTGGAAGAGATTTCCAGACAGCTTGTACAGGGCATTGAATATTTTAAGATGTAAGGAGCAGAAAAAATATGTTGACACAGTTTTCGAGAACCGAGCTTTTGCTTGGAAAAGTGGGAATGGAGAAATTAGCAGGAGCAAGGGTTGCAGTATTCGGAATCGGCGGGGTAGGTGGATATGTCTGTGAAGCACTGGTACGGAGCGGTGTGGGAGCCTTTGATTTGATTGATGATGACAAGGTATGCCTGACCAATATTAACAGACAGATTATCGCCACAAGGAAGACTGTGGGGAAATATAAGGTTGATGTGATGCAGGAGAGGATGCAGGAAATCAATCCTGATGTGAAGGTACAGGTTCATAAATGCTTTTTTTTGCCGGAAAATGCGGCGGAGTTTCCCTTTTCAGAGTATGATTATGTGGTAGATGCAGTGGACACAGTTACGGCGAAGCTGGAACTGATTATGAAGGCAAAGGAAGCCGGAGTACCGATTATCAGCAGTATGGGAGCCGGAAACAAGCTGGATGCCAGTCAGTTTAAGGTAGCGGATATTTATCAGACAAGGGTCTGCCCGCTGGCAAAGGTGATGCGCCGGGAACTGAAAAAGCGCGGAGTAGAAAAGCTGAAGGTTGTTTATTCGGAGGAGATGCCCACAAGACCTGTAGAGGATATGGCAATCAGCTGCCGTACCAACTGTATCTGTCCTCCCGGTGCAAAGCATAAATGTACGGAAAGAAGAGATATTCCGGGAAGTGTTGCTTTTGTGCCCTCTGTTGTGGGACTGATTATTGCCGGGGAAGTGGTAAAGGATTTGACGGGCAGAGGAAGCAGAAATGGAAAAATGTTCTAGAATGCAGGAATGGGTGGATGTCTGCAAATAAAAATATTACAACTATTTTTTGGAAAGCCGTGTGGAGAAGCGGTATTTTTTATCTAACAATGTGCCAATCAGTCCTACGGATTTTCCCATGGTAAAGGCGGAGAGGCAGATAACGTCAAAGCTGACATATCTTGTCGCGGAAGAAAAAAGATATCTGGCACCCGCAGTGCAGCGGTTTAGGGAGTTTGTGTTGGAAACTTGACAGAATAATTTTTAAAGGCTAAAATTTAACAGACAGAAAGAGGTTTTACTGATTATGGCAAAAGATCTTACGCAGGGCAGAATTATGCCCATGTTAATTAAATTCACGATTCCACTGATACTCGGAAATATATTTCAGCTTACATATAATGCGGTTGATTCTATTGTTGTCGGACAATTTGTAGGAAAAGAAGCTCTGGCTGCTGTGGGAATATGTAATCCAATCACAACACTGCTCATTCTTTTCCTGAATGGATTGTGTATGGGTGCGAGTATCCTTATGGGGAATTATTTCGGCGGAAAGAAAATGGATACGCTTTCCCGTCAGATAAGCACAACCATGGTATCGGGTATGATATTTTCGCTGGCACTCGCTCTTGTAACGATAGTATTTGCAAAGCCAATTCTTATACTGGTTCAGGTTGACAGGTCCATTATGACCCTTACGACACAGTATTTAAGAATTATTATGCTAGGGCTCATATTTACGTTCCTTTACAACTTTTTATCAAGCACCTTAAGGGCGTTGGGGGATAGTACAACACCGCTGTATTTTCTTATCATAAGCGCTGCCTTAAATGTGGTTGGTGATATTTTCTTTGTGGTTGTGCTGAAAGCAGGAAGCAACGGATGTGCGGTCGCAACGGTGGTAAGCGAGGCGCTTTGCTGTGTGTTCTGTATGGTATATATTAAGTTCAGGGTACCGATTCTGTGTTTGGGTAAAAAGTGGTTTGTGTTTGACCGCTCGCTGCTTAAGACAACGATAAAATACGGCTGGGTATCTGCGATGCAGCAGGCAACTGTACAGCTTGGCAAAATTGGAATACAGGCTATTATTAATACAATGGGAGTATCGGTTTCAGCCGCCTTTGCAGTAGTAAACAGAATTGATGATTACGCATATACCCCGGAACAGAATATTGCACACGGAATGACTGCAATGATGGCACAGAATAAGGGTGCTGGAAAAGATGACAGAGTGATTAAGGGCTTCAAAGCAGGCATGGTACTTGAAATTTTATATGCAATATTTATATTCCTTGTGTGCTTTGTGTTTGCAACGCCGCTTATGAAGCTGTTCACTTCGGATACAGAGGTTATCGGACATGGTGCAATCTACCTCAGACTTATCTCTGTAATGTATGTACTTCCGGCGCTTACCAATGGCATTCAGGGATATTTCAGGGGAATCGGCGACCTGAGGATTACTCTGATTTCAAGCATTATCAATATGGGGCTTCGCGTACTTGCTGCAATTCCCCTTGTATTTGGATTTGGTATGGGAATAGAGGCGCTTCCCTTCTCTTATCTTGCAGGCTGGGTTGGTATGCTTATTGCGGAAATGCCTTTGCTTGTCAGGAATTACAGAGAATATATCAGCAGTTCAAAGTCAGGAACTTTGCCTGAGCAGAAGGCTTAAAAAGTGTCTGTACAGAGGGCACACATGGAAATGAAAATAAAATGTGACAAAATGGAGGAAACGGATATGGGTAAAGAATTATTTCCGGATGGAAGTGTGATAGGAGAGTGGTTTTATGATACCACCGTACCGAAGCTGGAGGAGCTTGGCACTCCGTATGTGCTGACACAGTATGGTATTCTGGATGATGGAACCATCCATACAAAGCAGATTCAGGAATTGATTGATAAAGCGGCAGCAGCCGGTGGCGGTGTGATTGTGGTTCCGGCGGGAACCTATCTGACAGGAGCGCTTTTCTTTAAGCAGGGTGTAAACCTTTATGTAGCAGAGGGCGGTATGTTAAAGGGCAGCGATGATATTGCGGATTATCCGGTTCTGGAAACCAGAATTGAGGGAGAAACCTGTCCCTATTTTGCAGCACTGATAAATGCGGATGGGCTGGATGGATTTACCATGTGCGGTCCCGGTGCGATAGATGGAAACGGACTGCGTTCCTGGAAAGCATTCTGGCTGCGCAGAACATGGAACCCGAAATGTACCAATAAGGACGAGCAGCGTCCCAGACTGGTATATCTTTCCAACTGTAAAAATGTACTGGTAGCGGATTTGCGGCTGCAGAATGCTCATTTCTGGACAAACCATCTGTACCGCTGTGAAAAGGTAAAATATCTGGGCTGCCGTATCTTCTCTCCCGCAGCACCCGTGAAGGCACCCAGTACAGATGCCATTGATATTGATGTCTGCCAGGATGTGCTGGTAAAGAACTGCTATCTGGAGGTTAATGATGATTCCGTTGTGCTGAAGGGCGGCAAGGGTCCCTGGGCGGATACAGCACCGGAAAACGGCTCCAATGAGAGAATTATTGTGGAGGACTGCGTTTATGGCTTCTGTCATGGCTGTCTTACCTGCGGTTCCGAATCTGTACATAATAAGAATATTATTGTCAGAAGAATTAAGGTGCTGGCAGGCAGCAATCTGTTGTGGCTGAAAATGCGTCCGGATACCCCCCAGCATTATGAGTATATTACAGTGGAGGATATTGAAGGAAAGATTACAAATTTTGTCAATATCAATCCATGGACACAGTTCTTTGATTTGAAGGGCAGGAAGGACGTTCCGTTGTCTGTGGCAGACCATATTGTCATCCGCAACTGCAAATGTGAGTGTGATACTTACTTTAATGTGGTAAAGAAAGAGGAGCAGTATCATCTGGCAGACTTTACGCTGGAAAATCTGGAGATTCAGGCAAAGGAGAACCGGTTCTCAGAGGATTTGATTGACGGAGTCAGGGTGGAAAATGTAAAAGTAACAGTTCAGCCATAAGCTATTCAGAAACAAAAAGTATGCCGACATGATTTTGTGAAGGACCATGTTCAGGAGAAGAGTGTGCAGAGCTGTTAGCAATAACCTTAGAAAGAAGCTTGACAACCTCAGAAAAAGATTTATAATAATTTGCGGCGCAAAAAACGAGAGAGAAAAGAGGCGTACGCGAATGAAATACATAAAACAGATATTGATTATATTAACCATTTCATTTGTGGGGGAGCTGTTAAAGCAACTGCTTCCCCTGCCGGTTCCGGCGAGCATTTATGGAATGGTTATTTTATTTGTTCTTTTACTGACAAAGGTCATTAAGCTGGAGGCAGTCAAGGAAGTGGGAGATTTTATGATTGAAATTATGCCGGTTATGTTTATTCCCGCGGGCGTGGGGCTGATGGCATCCTGGGGTGTTTTGCAGCCCATGCTGGTACCGGTGAGCATTATTACTGTGATTTCCCTTGTCCTGGTGATGGCATTTGGCGGCAGAATAACTCAGTTTATCATCCGGAGAGGAAAAAAGAAAACCGGAAAGAAAGAACAGGATTGAAACAGGCGCGGAGAAGTGCGCAGAAATGGAGATTAGTGTGAAAAATAGAATTTTTCACACGCGAGATTTGTGTCTGCGCGCACTTGACACAAACTCGAGATGCGTTGGAGAAGTGCGCAGAAATGGAGATTAAAATGATAAATGAGTTTTTTGTGGATTCTGCTTTTGCAGGGGTGACAATCAGCCTTCTGGCATATATGTTTGGACTGTTTTTAAAGAAGAAATTTCATTCACCGATTTTGAATCCCCTGCTGATTTCCATTCTGGTGACGATTCTGGTGCTTGTAGCGGCAGGAGTGGATTATGAAACCTATAATGTGGGAGCAAAATATTTAAGCTGGTTCCTGACCCCTGCAACCGTCTGTCTGGCAATTCCTCTGTATGAACAGTTGGAGCTGTTAAAGCATAATTTCAAGGCAGTTATGGCAGGAATTTTTACAGGGGTTCTCACCAGCCTGACAACGATTCTGGCCCTTTCCCTGATACTGGGTCTGTCCCATGAGGAGTATGTAACGCTGCTGCCGAAGTCCATTACCACGGCAATTGGCATGGGCGTTTCGGAGGAACTGGGCGGCTATGTGACGATTACGGTAGCGGTTATTGTCATCACAGGGGTTCTGGGAAATATTCTGGCAGAGCCCATCTGCAAGCTGTTTAAAATCGAGGAACCCATTGCAAAGGGAGTGGCACTTGGTTCCGCAGCCCATGCCATCGGGACGGCAAAGGCAATGGAAATGGGAGAAATTGAGGGCGCCATGAGCAGCCTTTCCATTGCGGTTGCAGGTATTTTAACGGTGGTGGGTGCCACAATTTATTCTTATTTTCTGTAAGCAGAAAAAATATTACCAGGTATCCAGGGCTTATATTTCCCTTAAGTGGTTTACATTTCTGAAAATAAATTTTTCTGAAGGGGGCGTATCAAAGGTTACATTGTCCAGCACAAGCTCTTCCAGATTTTCGCAGACAAAGCCTGCCTTGCAGAAGGTTTCCTTCCAGGCGGTCATTGCCATCTCACCTGCCTGAGCGTCCTCCTTATAGGAAATGCTGATATTTTTTAATGTAACCCGTCCAAGCATGGATTCCGGCAGTCCCAGAAAAAAGCCGACCCCATAGGAAACATCCTGACACCGGATATTCTCAAAGCAGAAATCCAGAAAACGGGGTGTCAAATCGCTGACAGGGAGAGGGGTGCGGATAAAACGCTCATCCATCTCATCATTTCCGGCTTTATAAAAGGCATTGATGACAAAGGGAGATTTTACATCCTCCATGGTAATATTGCGGAAGGTAATTCCCTCAATGACTGCAAGATTGCCCCGTCCCCGCTGGCTCTTGATACGAAGTCCTCTGTCCGTCATGCGGAAAAGACAGTTGGTAACAAGGACATCCTTTACGCCGCCGCTGTTTTCGCTTCCGATGGTAACACCTGCGTGTCCGTATTCCATCAGACAGTTGCGGACGGTGATATGGGAAGAGGGTGTCCGGTATTTTCTGGCAAAGCCAAGCTTACCGCTCTTTATGGCAATACAGTCATCCCCGACACTGATGCGGGTTCCGACGATTAACACATTATCACAGGATTCCGGGTCAATACCGTCCGTGGTAGGAGAGTTCGCAGGGTTTAACAGCTTTAAATTCAGGTATTTCAGATTTTTGCTGTAAAAGGGATGCTGGTTCCAGGAGGGAGTGTTGCATACGGTGATGCCCTCCAAAGTAACATTTTCGCAGGTGTGCAGGAAGATTCCCTTGGGACGTCTGGCAATCCGTTTTACCCGGTGATTTTCCCACCAGTCGGATTCCTGTGCCTGACAGTCTACAATTCCTTTACCGTAAACACAGACGTTTTTTACACCGATACCGGTGAGGATGCTGGCAAAGCTGTCATCCTCATGTCCTTCCCAGGTACCAAGGACAATACCGTTTTTTTCCTCGTTTGCAGACAGAATCGGAAACTTTGTCCGGTCTGTTTCGCCAAGAAGCCGGGAGCCTTCCGGAAGATGCAAAAAGAGGTTGTCCCTTAAAAAGAGAGCTGTCACTCTATAGCAGCCCTGAATTGTCAGAAATTCATCCGGTTTTAGGGCATCGATTTCCTGCTGAATAGAAGCGGTGGCATCTTCGATGCCTCCCTCCAGAGCAGAGTGATAAATCTGTTCCTTTCTGGCGGGGGTGGAAAAGGAAAGGGTTTCGGAGCCGTCTTTTCCTTTTACCTGTAAGAAATAGTCTGTTCCGGGCTGTAAATCATAAAGGGTAAAGGAATTTAAATTCTGTCTGCCCTTTGCCGCGCCATTCAGAAAGACCTCATAGGAGGCTGTCGTATAGGCATCTTCATTCTGCAGTTCCACGGAAACAGAAGTGGGAGTAATTAATAAAAGATTCATTTTCATATTCATTTCAAGCTTTCTCCAATCTACTACATTATATTTATGCTTAATATCCCTTACAGCCAGTAAGGAATCATCCATCTTGTTGCTTATTTTCATGTTTGTTTTCTGATAGAAATTTCTCTTTTACTGTACCAGATAAATGGAATATGATAAAGTAAAAAAACAAAGAAAACTGTTTTAAAGCGAAATAACAGGAGAAGGAAGCATGAAACTTATTGTTGCAGAAGAAGCCGCTTTTGATTATAATTTTAATAAATGAATAAGTGAGGGAAAAGGGAGGACAATAGAGGATTATGAGGGAAAGACATATTGTAAAAACGAATCTTTTGATTCTGGTAGGGCATCTCAGTGTCTGGCTGTTTATGACGATTGGGCTTGTATCCCAGATGGCGATGACGGATATGCCGAAGATAAACAGTCTGCTTCCCATGGCAGTGGAGGCGGTGGTATCGCTGGGTGCTATTGTCATGTACATAAAATATTCTAAAAATATCCTGTTTACAAGATATATAGCGATGGGATTTTCTGTTGTTTATACATTGCTGATGCTTTTTGCAGCTTCCGGAAGTCCTTTCCCCTATATGCTGCCCTATCTGCTTTGTATGGTTATTTCGCTGGATAAGTTTTCTGCGAAGGTGACGGGAGTGACCTTTGCGGTTGTCAATGTGATTCGTGTGGTTATGACGCTTTCCGGTGCGGCAGATGTGACTGCTGTAGTGGAAGGCACGATGATAGAGGCAATTATTACCCTTATGGTAACATTGGCAGAGTGGAGAGGTGTAACCCATCTGAACCGGTTCTTTGAGGATTCCATGAAGGAAATTACAGAAACTTCAGAGAAGAGTGATGCAGTGGCAAAAAGGATTGTGGAGGTTGCCGCAACCGTAGAAGCGCAGGCGGAAGCCATGGCGGGGGATTTACAGGTGATTTCCGATGCAACAAAGACAGTCAGCGATTCCATGGATAATATTTCCGCGGGTACGGCAAATACGGCGGAGGCAATTGTACAGCAGACCCAGCAGACACAGGATATTCAGGGGATTCTGGACGATACCAGAAAGAGAACGAATACGATTGTCGGCCTGACAAAAACAGCAAAGGATGCCCTGACAAGCGGAACGAAGGCGATGGACAGCCTGTTTGGGCAGGTGAGTGAATCCATAGAGAACAGCAAAACAATGGAGGAAACAGCATCCCGGTTACAGGAAAAATCCAACGAGGTAAGAGGAATTACCAGTATTATTCTGGGGATTTCCAGTCAGACGAATCTGCTTGCCCTGAATGCTTCCATTGAAGCGGCAAGAGCCGGGGAAGCAGGAAGAGGCTTTGCTGTGGTAGCAGAGGAAATCAGAAAGCTGGCAGAGCAGACCAGACAGGAAACGGAAAATATCACGGCTTTGATTGATGCCTTATCTGAGAATGCCAAGCTTATGATGGACAAGGTGACTGTAAATGTGGCAAATGCCAATGAAGAAAATGCAGCAGCGGGAGAGGCGTCCAGACGGTTTGAAGAGATTACGGACAGTATGAACGGACTGGCAGAGCAGATAAAGGAAGTAGACGCAAAGATGGATTCTCTGGTGGAGGCGAATAACGCGATTGTGGACAGTGTCAATACACTTTCCGCTACCAGCGAGGAAATTAGTGCAAGTACCCAGGAGGCATGTGTAACCAGTGATAAGAATGTAACTCTGGTGAAGAAGTTTGCGGATGCCATGGAAAATATTTTACAGCAGATGGAGAAGCTGCAGCAGCATGCAGAATAGATAGCAATCAGAACGCAATTTTTATGAAAGAAAAAAATTAGCTTTTTCCTGTGGCAGGTAATATACTTTATTTACTAAAATGGGAAGGAGCTTTTTTATGGGAAGAAATATGGACGGCTTGGCAGGAGAATGGCAGGTACAGCTTTCGGATGGCAGCACTTATAAGGCAAAGCTTCCGGGAACATTGGATGAGAATCAGATCGGATATAAGGACGTGGGGGAAAATCAGTGGCATCCGGACGCGGCACTTGGAAATGCCGGGGAGGGTTTTAAAAAGGATGCACCGATTGCAACCAGATTTACGCGGAGGTATACATACGAGGGGGAAGCAGCCTTTAAAAAACGTATGTGGACGGCATTTCCGGCGGGAAAGAGGATTTTTCTGGAAGCGGAAAGAGCAAGGGTGTTGCAGCTTTTTGTAGACGGAAAAAGGATACCGCCTGTTTCCGGCAGCCTGAGCACGCCTTACCTGTTTGAGGTAACAGGAATACCGGAGGGGGAGCATGAATGGACATTCCTTTCGGACAACAGTTATCCGGGGCTGCCAAAAGAAGCTATCCTGTATTCTTCTGCGGCAACGGATGAAACCCAGACAAACTGGAATGGGATTCTGGGATATCTGGGGTTCAGACAGGAGGAACAGGTTTTTCTTTCGGAACTGTCAGTGTATCCCGGAAAGGAAAACGTAAGAATAAAGGTCAGGATTTCCGGGGCAGTGGCATATCAGGGAGAACTATGTTTCCAATCGGATGCCCTTTTGGAGGAGGTGAGGATTCCTGTATCCGGAAAAGCGGGAATACAGGAATTTCAGACGGCAGAGCTGCCGCTCCAGAAAAGTGTTTTACGATGGGAAGAAGGGGAAGGAAATCTGTATCAGATGCAGGGGCTTCTGATTTGTGATACAGAAGCAGGAAGAGTCGAAAGCGAAAAGAAAGTAACCTTTGGTGTCAGAACCTTTGCACCAGACAGCCAGGGAAGGCTTGCCTTAAATGGCAGAACTCTGTTTTTACGGGGAGAGGCAAACTGTTGTGTATTCCCGGAAACGGGACACCCTCCCGTGGAGGTTTCTGAGTGGAAGAAATTTCTGGAAAAATATCAGGAATATGGCGTAAACTGTATGCGTTTTCATTCTTATTGTCCACCGGAGGCAGCTTTTCAGGCAGCGGACGAGCTGGGAATGCTGGTGCAGCCGGAGCTGTCCAACTGGAACCCGAGGGAGGCATTTGAAACAGAGGAAAGCTATCTTTATTATAAGAAGGAACTGGAGTCGATTTTACGAACCTATGGAAATCATCCTTCCTTCGTGATGCTGACCCTGGGAAATGAGCTTCAGGCAACGGAAAAAGGACATGAGCGGATGGACATGCTTTTAAAACAGGCAAGGAAGCTGGACAGTACCCGGTTGTATGCCAATGGGTCCAATGTGCATTACGGGGAAAGGGGCTGTGATGAGGAGAGTGATTTCTATACCTCTTTCCAAGGCAGCCCGGATACGCCGATTCGCGCTACCTTTGCCAACATGGAGGGATATTTGAATCATGACTATCCGGATGCCTGTCATCAGTATGAGGATGCCATGAAAAAAATCCGGGAAAGCTATCAAAAGCCTGTTTTCAGCTTTGAGGTGGGGCAGTTTGAGGTTTTGCCTGATTTTGGACAGATAGAGGATTTTAAGGGAGTAACGCTGCCGAAAAATCTGGAGCTGATTCAGAAAAAGGTACGGGAAAAGGGGCTGGAGGATTGCTGGAAACAGTATGTGGAGGCAACGGGGGAGCTTTCCAGAATCGGTTACAGGGAGGAAGTGGAGGCGGCGCTTCGCAGCCCTTCTCTTTCCGGAATTTCTCTGCTGGGGTTACAGGATTTCCCCGGACAGGGAACGGCACTGGTGGGGATGATGGATTCTCATGGGCTTCCCAAGCCTTATGCTTTTGCAGAACCGGCACATTTTAATCGGTTTTTCCGGGAAAGCCTGCCCCTTGTCTTTTTAAAGAAGTATACTTATCAGGCAGGGGAAACTCTGGAGGCGGAAGTGAAAATTGCCAATTACGGAAAACGGGATTTGTCCGGCAGAATATGCTGGGAACTTTGGAAAATCACGGAAGAAAAGCCGGAGAGTGAAATCTGGGTTGGAGAAGAGAACGAGGGTGCCTGTGGCGGAAAACTCTGGAAGAAGGGCAGCTTAAGCGGGGAAAATGCGGAAAAGCAGGTTTTCCCGGCAGGGCAGCATACAGAGGCAGGACAGCTTGTGATTCCGCTTGTGGGGCTGGAGAAGGCGGCAAGGCTGCAGCTCAGAGTTTTTCTGGAACAGGAAAGAGAACTGGAAAACCAGTATCCTGTCTGGGTGTACCCGGAAGTAGAACCGGTGTGCCCGGCACAGGTATATGAAGCAAGATATCTGGATGAGCAGGCAAGACAGGTGTTACAGGGGGGCGGAGTCGTTTATCTTTCCCCGGACGCGGAACCCTGTAAACTGCCGGAGTCCATTCAGGCGCAGTTTACCACAGATTTCTGGTCGGTGGGAACCTTTGCGGGACAGGAGGGCGGTATGGGACAGTTGATTGATACTGCTCATCCTGTATTTGAGGAATTTCCCACGCAGTTTCATACAAACTGGCAGTGGTGGGCGATGGCTTCCGCCAGAGCGGTGATATTGCCCAGAAAGATGAAGGCAATTATTACGGAAATGGACAGCTATGCCTTTTTGAGAGAGATGGCGCAGCTTCTGGAATTTCGATGCGGCGGTGGATATGTGCTGTTTTCGACTATGGGACTGCAGAATCTGTTAAAATATCCGGAGGCAGGGGCGTTACAGGCTGCCATTTACGGTTATCTGGAAAAAAGAGTATTACGGGCAGAAGGTCTGCCTGAAATAACCCAGGAATTATCCGTGGAAGAACTGGAAAAACTGGTAAGCAAATAAAAAGTAGCGAGAAACAAGAAGCAATAGAAGCAAATAAAGTAAGGATGGGATTTGGTTTGGCGGAAGAACTGGAAAAAAAGACAGCATATGAACAGAAAATATTTCTGCACACCCTGTTGGATGTGGGGGAGGTCATGCTTGCAAACGGGGCAGAAATCAAGCGTGTGGAAGATACCATGGAAAGAATGGGGCGGGCGTATGGAGCCAGCCGGATGAATGTATTCAGCATCATTTCCTTTATCATGGTTACGATGTCCCTGCCGGACGGGCAGGAAGTAACCCAGACCAGACGGATTTTAAAGCCTGCGGGAACGGATTTTGAAAAGCTGGAGGAATTAAACCGGTTAAGCAGGCGGTATTGCAGCCAGCCCATGTCCATTGAGGAGCTGCATGGGGAAGTGGAAAAAATCAAGGCGGATAACCGGCATGAACTTGTCTGTTCTTATCTGGGAAGCATGCTGATTGCGGCGGGATTTGCTGTTTTTTTCGGAGGAAGTGTCTGGGATGGGCTGGTGTCTGCGGCATTTGCGGTATTGATTTGTCTTTTGCAGAGGCATCTGGATGCCTTCTGTACCAACCGGCTTGTTTTTAATGTGATTGCTTCTTTTCTGGCAGGGGTTGGCATCTGTCTGGTGACAAAGTATGTACCTGGTCTGAATCAGGACAAGATTATTATCGGGGACATTATGCTTCTGATTCCGGGAATCGCTCTTACCAATTCTATCAAGGATATGCTGGTGGGAGATACTCTTTCCGGGGTGCTCAGGCTGATTGAAGCACTTTTATGGGCGGGGGCGCTTGCCTGCGGCTTTATGGCGGCAATCGGAATTGTGACGTAAGATTTGTGCCTGTGCGGATGTGACACAAATTCGGGATGTGCAAAGAGTATGCGCGGAAATGGGGATTTTTATGAAGGAAACGATAGTGCAGTTGATTGCTGCGGGAATGGGAACATTAGGATACGGCGTGTTGTTTCGGCTGAGGACAAAGCATCTGGTGACGGCAGTTATCGGCGGCGTGATGACCTGGGGAATTTATCTGATTTTTACAAATGTAATAGAGGGCGTGTTTTATCCAACCCTGATTGCCAGTGCGGCGGCAGCAGCCTATGCGGAAATTATGGCGAGGCTGCTAAAGGCACCGGTGCCCTTATATGTGCTGCCCGCCATCATTTCTCTGGTGCCCGGCGGAAGCCTGTATTATACCATGAGTTACTGTATGGAGCGGGACTGGGAGCAGTTTGGCATTTACGGATACAGGACGGTACAGTATGCGCTGGCAATTGCAGCGGGAATGAGCCTTGTCTGGGCGCTGGCGGATATGTGGAAAAGAGGAATTGAAAAGGGAAAGCAGAAAAGATGGGAAGAGAGAATTTAAAGCGGATACTGCTGATTGCCACAGGGGGAACCATAGCCTCCGGCTATACGGAAAAAGGACTGGCACCGAAAATAGCAGCGGAGGACTTACTGCAATATGTAGAGGGATATCAGGATTTCTGTCAGGTGGATGCCTGTCAGCCCTTTAGTCTGGACAGCACAAATATCTGTGGAAAGCACTGGATTTTGCTGGCAGAATGTATTGAAAAAAATTATGAAAAATTTGACGGTTTTGTTATCTGTCACGGAACCGATACCATGGCATTTACCGCTGCGGCGCTTTCCTATCTGGTGCAGAACAGCCCGAAGCCCGTTGTGATAACCGGGGCACAGAAGCCAATCAATCTTCCCATAACGGATGCCAGAACGAATCTTTTTGACAGCCTTTTATTTGCATCAGAGCCTAAAGCACATGGAGTCAATATTGTGTTCGGGGGAAAGGTTATCGCGGGAACCAGAGCGAAAAAGGAGCGTTCCAAGAGCTATAATGCCTTTTCCAGCATCAATTATCCTTCATTGGCGGTTATCCGGGACAGAAGAATTGTCTTTTATATAGAAGATAAAGAACAGACGGCGGGAAAAGTGGTATTTTATCATACCCTTAACGAAAAAATTCTTTTGCTGAAGCTGGTGCCGGGAATGGACGGAACAGTTCTGGAAAGATTGTTTCCCTATTATGACGGAGTGATTATAGAAGCCTTCGGGGTAGGGGGACTGCCGGAATACGGAGAGCTTCCCTTTTCCGGAGTCCTGAGCAGATGGACAGAAGCGGGAAAAATTGTGATGATGGCAACTCAGGTTACACATGAGGGAAGTGATATGGAGGTATATCAGGTGGGAAAGGTTATCAAGGAAGATTTTCATCTGATGGAAGCCTATGATATGACGCTGGAGGCAACGGTGACAAAAATGATGTGGGCAATGGGCCAGACCACGGAACCGGAGAAGTTCCGCAGTCTTTTCTATCAGACCATTAACCACGATATTCTTCTGACACCATTTTCTTAAGGACTTCCTTAATAGCCGTAGCGCTTTCTCTTTTTTAACAGCAGTGCGACGGTGACAAGGAGAGTGGAAGCCTCCGCAAAGGTGATGGCAAGCCAGATGCCGTTGATGTCGAGGAACATGGGAAGCAGGATAATGGCAAGTACCTGAAAAACCAGTGTCCTCAGGAAGGAAATCAAGGCGGAAGAGGCGCCATCATTCAGTCCCGTAAAGTAAGCGGAGCCGTAAATATTGAAGCCGCATAACAAGAAGGAGAGAGAGTACAGCCGCATTCCGGTTGTTGTCATATCGCAAAGGGCGCTGTCGTAGCCTACGAAAATTTTCGCCATGGGTAAGGCAAGTACTTCTGCCAGGAAGAACATGAGCAGGGCAACTGCGGTTGTTATGACAAGGCTTTTTCTCAAAAGACTTTTTAATTCTTCCTTATTCCCGGCACCGTAGTGGTAGCCGACAACGGGACCACAGGCGATAGCGTAACCAAAAAAGAAAGCAAGGAAGATAAAGTTTACATACATGATAACGCCGTAGGCGGCAACTCCGTCCTCGGCTGCAATTTCCATCAGGCGGAAATTATAGAGAATACCGACCAGAGAGGCCGAAAGGTTTGTCAGCATTTCCGAGGAACCGTTTCCACATGCTTTTAACAGGGAAGAGCCATCCCATTTCAGCTTTATCAGCCGCAGCTTTCCCTTTTTCGGGCGGATAAAGAAGCAGAACGGAATCAGACAGCCTAAAAACTGGCTGATGGCAGTAGCAACGGCGGCTCCGCCGATGCCTGCCCGGAGCAGATATACAAACCAGTAATCCAGAAACATGTTTAAAATACCGCTGGCGAGGGAGATATACAGTCCCATTTTCGGATGTTCTGCGGCAATTAAGAAGCTCTGGAAGCTGTTTTGCAGCATGAAAAAGGGAAGGGCAGCCATTAAAATTCTTCCATATAAAATACAGTCTGCAAGAAGTGTATCATCAGCACCTAACAGTCTGGAGAGCGACGGCATAAAGAGAAAGCCTGCCAGAGCGATGACAGTGCCGGTTCCTGTAAGGACGTAAATCAGCATGGAGAAAATCTCATTTGCTTTCTGGTCTTTTCCCTCTCCGAGAGTTTTCGCAACAAGGGCGCTGCCTCCAGTACCAATCATAAAGCCGATGGCACTTAAAGCCATGAGCACCGGCATGACAAGATTGACGGCGGCGAAGGGCATTTTTCCTGCAAAGTTGGAAACGAAAAATCCGTCTACAATACTGTAGATGGAATTGACAATCATCATAACCACGCTGGGCAGAGTAAAGCGTAGCAGGGTTTTGTAGTGAAAATGCTGTGACATTTTTATTTCCATAAATTTTGAACTCCTTTTTTTAAAAGTGAGAGTTGTTTCTGCATCAGGGAGAGCATCAGGCTTCTTTCTTCCGGGGAAAGCCCTGACAGGGAAGCTCTGTCTGCGTCCAGAAAGGGCTTTACCTTTTCCTGACAGAAGGCTTCGCCTTCCTTTGTCAGCCGGATAATCTTGCGCCGGGAGTGGGAAACCGTATCGAGGGTAATGTAGCCCTCTTTTTTTAATGCGGCAATCGCAGAGTTGACGGTCTGCTTGGAAAGAAACCATTGCTTGCAGAAGTCGTTTTGCGACAGTTCCTGTTCTTCATCACACAGAGTATAGAGGAGCCAGTAGGCGGCATTCGACAGACCGCACCGTTGCGCTGCCTGATGGTAAATATCATCCCATTCCTTTAACATGCTATTGTATTCCTGCCAGTCTTTCTTTTCAGTCATAAAATTCTCCATTCACCAGGCATTCTTTTGCCGAAGGAATCGCATACTGCATTTCAGGTTCAGTTCTGCGAATACGAATCCTTAGTTTAAGTCCGAGTTCGGACTCAAACCAGTATAGTCTGATTTCGGACTTGAGTCAAGAAAAATCTTAAAAACTTTTTCAAAATTAAGGTTCCTTTAAGGTTGCCTGTTTATAATCAGAAACAAATCAAGGGAATACCTGATGGGCTTTTGACCGGGCGCACCTGACAAAAGCCGGAAGAAATAAAGGGAGCGCAGAAAGGGAGAGAAAAAAGATGTATATGAATAAAAGAAGAAAACAGGCAGGAATGGTACTGGCAGCAATTATGGCGGCGGCAACGTTGATGACAGGATGTGCAGAGGAGAGCAGTCAGGATGATACGATTGTAATTACATCAGAAGAAACAGCAGTTACTTCCGGAACGGAGGAAGCAGCGGAAACCTTAAGCGGCAGAGTGGTTTCTGTAACAGAAAGTGTTTTGACAATCGAGAGCGGCGATGCGCCGGAGGGTATGCAGGGGGAAACCACAGAAATTCCTCTGACAGAAAGCACCGTATTCACGGATGCAGATGGAAACAGCATTGCCTATGCAGATTTGGAGGAAGGCAGCCGGGTAGTAGTTACCTTGGATGAGGATGGAAATGCCCTGACTGTCACCATTCAGGGTACAGACGGAACAGTATATGTAAAGGGAAGCAGCAGTTATACTGTCACTGTGGAAAATTATGCGGAAACAATTGGATGATAATTTCTTAATGAGGATTTTTAGCCAAGAAGGGGGCTTGCCAAAAGAGATAAGTTAGCCTATACTAACTCTTGAATAAATCATGTGAACTCCGGCTGCACCGGAAGAACAAAACAGCCTTCCGGACGGGGTTTGCATTTTTGAAGGGAGATAACAGGAATGGATTATTTACAGATTGAAAAAGTAATCGGAAGAGAAATTATGGATTCCAGAGGAAACCCTACCGTGGAGGCTGAGGTTTATCTGATAGGCGGAACTGTTGGAAGAGGAACCGCTCCCAGCGGCGCTTCTACAGGAGAATTTGAGGCATTGGAGCTCAGGGACAGTGACAAGAACCGGTATCTTGGCAAGGGCGTTTTAAAGGCAGTGGAAAATATCAACACCGTTATCAATGATACTATCTGCGGAATGGATGCTTCTGATATCTATGCCGTTGATAAGGCAATGATAGAGGCAGACGGCACAAAGGATAAGTCCAGACTGGGAGCAAATGCTATTCTTGCAGTGTCCATCGCCTGCTGCAGAGCTGCTGCAACGGCACTGGAAATTCCTCTGTACCGTTTTCTGGGCGGAGTATCCGGTAACAGACTGCCCGTTCCTATGATGAACATTTTAAATGGCGGCGCCCATGCGGCAAACACTGTGGATGTACAGGAATTTATGATTATGCCCGTAGGCGCAGAAAGCTTCAGAGAAGCGCTTCGCTGGTGTGCGGAGGTATTCCATGCGCTGGCAGCACTGTTAAAGAGCAAGGGACTTGCAACCTCTGTCGGGGATGAGGGCGGCTTTGCACCGAACCTGGCAAGCGACGAGGAAGCAATTCAGTATATTTTAGAGGCTGTAAAGAATGCCGGTTATGAACCGGGCAAGGATTTCATGATTGCCATGGATGCCGCTTCCAGCGAATGGAAGGGCAGCAAAAAGGGTGAGTATGTTTTACCCAAGGCTGGAACAAAGTATACTTCCGCAGAGTTGATTGCACACTGGAAGGCACTGGTGGAGAAATATCCTATTATTTCCATCGAGGATGCTCTGGACGAGGAGGACTGGGAAGGCTGGCAGGAACTTACCAAAGAGCTGGGGGATAAGGTACAGCTTGTAGGGGATGATTTGTTTGTTACCAATACAGAGAGATTACAGAAGGGAATTGAGCTTGGCTGCGGTAACGCAATTCTGATTAAGTTAAATCAGATTGGCTCTGTTTCCGAAACACTGGAAGCCATCAAGATGGCACATAAAGCAGGTTATACTGCGATTTCCTCCCACCGTTCCGGTGAAACAGAGGATACCACCATTTCAGATTTGGCAGTGGCACTGAATACCTGCCAGATTAAGACCGGCGCACCCTCCAGAACAGAGCGTGTTGCCAAGTATAACCAGCTTCTGCGCATTGAAGAGCAGCTTGGGGATGCAGCAGTTTATCCCGGCATCAAAGCCTTCAATGTAAAGAGATAACTTCGCTTTCTTCTAAACCAATACCATACATACATAATTCCAGAAAAAGCCGCTTCGGGAAACCGGGCGGTTTTTTCCGTCTTATATGACGAATTGGGGTTGGAATAGTCAGAATTTGACATAAAATGTGAGAAAAGCGGAAAAAGTGGCTCATGAAATGTGGAACGATTAGGACAGCACCGATACGAATACATTGAATGTGTATAAAGCAATGGAACTGTATCTGGAGAATTAGAAAACAGGGCAGAGCGCAGGATTGGTGTTCTGCTTTTTGAATATCGAACAAAAGAATAATATATTTCAAAAAGAAAATTCGATATATCGAAGTATTCATTCATAATTTATTGATAGAATAACGTATATATGGTACAATAGTCGCCATGAGGAGTCGTATAGGTAAAACATACGATAAAGCTATATAAATGGTGATTAAGAAAACGAAGAGGTAGTGTATATGTCAGTATCGTATAACGGATTATGGAAGCTATTAATTGACAAAAATATGAAGAAAGTGGATTTGATTCATAATCTCGGAATAAGCAGCAGTACGATAGCCAAGATGACAAAGGGTGAGAAAGTTTCTATGAATATTTTGGAGAAAATCTGTGATGAGTTAGACTGCGATTTTTGTGACATAATCCACTATGAAAAGAACAAGGAGGTTATAAGTCAAAGACAGGGGCAAGGAAATTGCTAGATAAGATGATGGCAAAGAATCTGATTAAGAGGACTGGAAATGGACCGACAACTAAATATGTGATTTAGGAATCAAATTACCACTTATTGAACACTATCGGACACTTTTCGGTTTATCGAATACAGAGTGTTCGATAAGTGACCGGTAGTGACCATTTATCGGACACTTATTAACATAGACTGAATAAAAGTAGTTTGTACAGATTATCTGCACAGATATATTAGAGGGTGAATACGAGGATGAGGTATCGGAATTGAAGCCTAGTGATGCAGGGCATTTTTGAGAGAATGGGATTAGAAGCATAAGTTTGATTGATATATGGAGGAAATGGATTATGGCGATACCACAGATTGAAGAACGTAACATTATGGCAGCAATACAGTATATTGATGAGCATGGCGTATCTGACAGTCAAAAAAATGCAAAGTATGTGCTCGTAATGGAAGATGGAAAGCGGTATTCACCCCAATATGTAATTGCAGTTGCAAATCATCTGGCTAATGGAACAGATATTGAGCCAGATGATTATACTCCGATGGAAGTAAAGAACTATTTTGAAACAAGAGGTTATAATATCGAGTTAAAACAGGAGAAGTATGAACTTACAGTTACTGCCGAGAATATAGTGTCTACGGATGAAAGATTTACCATGGATAACTTGAACCTTGGCGATAATTACAGACCGATAGATACATACTTTGTGAAGGCAGATGGAGAAACTGTACGCAGAAATTATAACAAAGGGGAGCGAAGAAATACCAATCAGACTCTTCCAAGACTGGCATTTCAGATTTTTGAAAGACAGATTGACAGTTTATCAGACTGGGATAAACAAAAATTTCCTATCTGCAGATACACGCCTCAAAATGAAACAATCTGCGGAATATTTACGACTGTTAAAGAATATTTGAAATACAAAAATTCTATGGAATATTTAGGGTATCGGAGGGAAAATGGCCCGCAGTATGTGATATATTGCTGGAATATATTTTCAACACTTCTTTTTGTGCAGGAATGTCTGAAACGTTTTGGAAATGAAGGAGATAAATTTATCCTTGTATACCGTGATAAGACAGAGCAGGAGAAGAATAAAGCAGTTAATGAGGCTGATATTGCCGAAGAGGAAAAGAAAGCTGTACAGGGATGTAAAAATCCATATTCAAAAATTCTGCTTCAATCAAAGAATATTATTTTCAGAGGAGCTCCGGGAACAGGAAAATCTTATCTCGCTAAGGAAATTGCGGCAGATATTATTACCGATGGTTATACGGATAAATATACAGATCTTACGGATGAACAAAAGAAACAGGTTGAATTTGTTCAGTTTCATCCAAGCTATGACTACTCGGATTTTGTAGAAGGGCTCCGCCCCAAAATGAACGATGATGGTTCAATGGGATTTGAATTACAGGATGGAATATTTAAGAAGTTTGCAGACAGAGCAAGAAGGAATTTTGAAAATTCTAAAAAGACAAAGGAACTGGTGGAACAGGAAAATTCTGCCAGAACTGCAATGGCAGAATTTTTTGGAAATATTGATTTCGGAGAAGAAAGCTTTAAGACAGTTAAGGGAAATCAATTTACCATTGTCAATGTGGATGACAGACATATTGATATATCAATTCCGGGAAATGCAACCGTTGACAAACTTAGTCTGAATATTGAAGAATTACAGAAAATGCTGGAATCAGATGTTATTTTTGAGAAAGTCAGTGACGTTACAAATTTTTTCGGAAAGCAGTTTGCAACGCAGGCATATTCGTATGATTTTGCAATCTACAAGGCAATCAAATCACGAAAAATTGTAAAGCAGACATTAGCAGCGTCACCGGAAGCACAGAAAAAATATATTTTTATTATTGATGAAATCAATCGTGGAGAAATATCAAAAATACTGGGAGAATTGTTCTTTTCCATTGACCCGGGGTATAGAGGAAAGGCTGGTGAGGTTGCAACTCAATATTCCAATATGCACGTTAATCCTGATGAAAAATTTTATATACCGGAAAATGTATATATCATAGGAACGATGAATGACATTGACCGTTCTGTTGATAGTTTTGATTTTGCAATGCGCAGAAGATTTCGATTCGTGGAAGTACGAGCAGAAGATACACAGGATATGCTGGAATCTTTAGAAAATGAAGAACTCAAGGCAGAAGCTATCGAAAGAATGGATAAGCTTAATGCAGAAATAATTCGTGTACCGGACTTAAATGAGAACTATCAAATTGGAGCATCTTATTTTCTGAAACTTAAGACATTAGGATTTGATGAATTATGGACAGATTATTTGCAACCGTTATTACAGGATTATGTTTGTGGATTGAATGATGAAAAGGACTGTATGAAACGATTTGCAAAAGCATATGGTTATAATGTTTCTGGTGAGGGTGATTCTGATGAAACAGCTCAAGATTAAGGACAATCAGTATAGGTCAAAGAGTGATTTTTCTGAGGTAGAGGCAGTAGTGAATTGCATCGCAGATAAAACTTTGGAAACATTGGAAAAGGAAGGCGTATTTGTATTTCCTGAGGAAGTTGGAAAATCAGAGGATTTAACGAAAGACCAGATAATATTGCAGAGCGTTAATAACATGTATGTTTCCGGAAATATAATGGGGTTCTTAGGCGTTGGGGAACAAAGGATTGTAATAGAATCGAGATTTAGTAAGGGCGAGAATGATTTTTTCTTTCAATATCTGTTGGAAAGGGTGCTGGATTTTCCTGATTTTATAAATCTTGAAACTGATGTAAATCAGGAAGATAAGCTGTTTCATTTATTATTGTTTTTGTTCCCCAGGTATTTGCAACAGGCAATGAGAAAGGGGCTTTTTAAGACATATATTTGTAATCAGTATAATAATGGGAATGTCAGAGGGTTCATAGATGTAGCGCGGCATATAAAGAAGAATATTCCTTTTCAGGGCAATATTGCATATTCGCAGCGTGAATACTCGTATGACAATTATCTGACGGAACTGATACGGCATACTATTGAATTTGTGAAAGGAAAATCGTGCGGTGGAAAGCTGTTAGGTAGTGTAAAGAATGAAGTGAATCAGGTGATTCAGGCAACATCGGGCTATAAAGCAGGTGACAGGAAAAGAATTATTGATGAAAACTGCAAAAATGTAGTAAGGCATGCTTATTATCATGAATATCGCACACTGCAGCAATTGTGTATTCTGATTCTTAAAAACGAGCAGCATCAATATGGAAATGGAAAAAGGAATGTCTATGGTATTTTATTTGATGGGGCATGGCTTTGGGAGGAATATGTAAATAAGCTGATTGGTGAAAACTTTTATCATCCTGAAAATAAGGCTGGAAATGGAGCACAGCGCCTGTTTGAAGGCAATTACGGACTAATTTACCCGGATTTTATTGGAAAGGACAGGAATCATCGTATTATTGCAGACGCAAAATATAAACCGCTAAATAATATTGGAGGTAGAGATTATTTACAGGTGCTGGCATATATGTTCAGGTTTGATGCCAGGCAGGGCTTTTATCTTTATCCTGAAACCGGTGATAGGGATGGATTGCTGCTTCGATTAAATCAGGGTATGACGTATGAAAAGAATGTTGCTCCGAGAGAAGATATTTTTATCAGAAAATGCGGATTACAAATTCCAGACACAGTAAGGGATTATGCTGATTTTGTTGAACAGATAAAGAAAAATGAAGAAATATTTATAAGGCAGTTATGCTGAACCCGGAAACAGGCAAGTGGGCAGAAAAGTACATTGACTTTGCAGGAAAGATGGGGCATGATGGAATAGAAATATGAGAAGCGGAAGAAGCTTCTGAAAAAAGAATGTACAGGAACGGACAATGGAGCGGACAACGGAAAAGGGGAAGAAACAGAGGAGAACGGAAAATGGGGAAGAAGCCAGCAGTCTGCCCTATGTGATGTACGGGTATCTGGTGCTGCTGTTTGTGGGCTTGCCCCTTTATATGCAGCATGGGCTGGACAGGATAGGGGATGCCAAATACTTATTTTTCCGGAATGGCACCCTTGCCTGTGGGGCGATGCTGCTTCTGCTTTTTTTATGGGAAAAGGTAACTGGAAGGCAGCCGGGGGCAGCCGGGGTGAAGCCCTTGGACAGAGCAGTTTTCCTGTATTTTCTGTCAGCCATACTTTCTTTTTTGCTGTCCCCCTATCGGGAAACTGCCTTCTGGGGCTATACCGACTGGCATATGGGGCTGGTAAGTCAGGCATTGTTTTGCGGTATCTACTTTAGCTGCCGCTTTTTTTACAGAGAGCATAAAAGTATCTGGGTACTGGCGGGAACCGTTGCAGGGATTGTGATGCTTCTTGGAGTGCTGAATTGTCTGGGAGCAGACCCCCTTGGAATATACGCCGGAATGGAAGAGTGGGAGTGGAACCGGCAATATCTGCTTTCCACAATTGGAAACAACAACTGGTATGCGGGATATGTGAATTGCATGGCAGGAATTTTACTGGCAGTAATGTGCCGGGGGAAGGGCATCTGGCGTATTCTGGGAGGCGTTGGCAGTTTCCTTTATTTTGCTACTTCCCTGACAATGGGAAATCTGACAGGAATTTTGGCAGCAATGGCGCTGGCACTGTTTTTGATAATTCTTTCTCTGGACAGCAGGACGGAACTTCTGAGGGCGTTGGAAACAGTGTTTTTGTTTCCACTGGCACAGGTTTTTTTACACCTGTTGGAAGCGACAGGAAAGGGAACTACCAGGATACCGGGAAAATTGGAAAAAGCCATATTTTACAGCAATATCTGGTATGTGCTGCTGATTATGACCGGGCTTTTGGCTGTTCTTTTAAAGAGCAGGGAGAAGAGAGGCGGGCAGGATTTCCTGAAGGGGAAAGGATATGGGAAAAGGCTGCTTTTGACTGTTGGAATTGTTATGGGTCTTGGGGTACTGGTGGTTATTGTCATATTGATAAAGTCGGCGCCGGAATCTCTGGCTGTTTCCCGACCGGGCGATTCGCTGTCTGCAAAAATTTTGCAGGGGGCAAACGGCAGGCTGGCACTCTGGAAGGGAACACTGGAGCTGTTTTGGGATGCCCCATTTTTACAGAAAATCTTTGGTGCGGGACCGGATTGCTATTATCATGTCCTGTATGAGCAGAGTAATTTGGGGCTGGACTGGAAGGAGAGGGGGATTCTGGAAGATACCGTGTATGCCAATGCCCACAATGAATGGCTGAATCTGCTGATAACCCAGGGGCTTTTGGGGGTGGCAGGATATGGCGGGATATTTGGGGCAGCAGTGTACTCTCTGGGAAGAAACAGAAAGATACAGCGGCAGTTCGCAGTTCTTTTATGTGTTATAGGGTATTTTGTGTGTTCTCTTTTTACGTTCCAACAGGTGCTTTCCACACCTTTTCTGTTTGCACTGTTGGGAATGGCGGAAGAGAAAATGGAAGAAGGAGGAGATATAGCATGGTCATAGCAAAAAATCCAATTTTGTCCGGGTTTTATCCGGATCCGTCTATCTGCGCGGTGGGAGAAGATTTTTATCTGGTAAATTCTTCTTTTGCGTATTTTCCTGGACTGCCGGTTTTTCACAGCAGGGATTTGGCACATTGGGAGCAGATTGGAAATTGTATGGAACGGGTGTCCCAGTTGCCCCTGGAGGGAGCAAAGCATTCCGGGGGACTGTTTGCGCCCACAATCCGGTATCATGAGGGAACCTTTTATGTGATTTGCACGAATGTTACCCATGGGGGTAATTTTATTGTGACAGCCCAAAATCCGGCGGGGCCATGGTCTGAGCCCTCTTATCTGGAGGGGGCGGACGGGATTGACCCCAGTCTGTTTTTTGATGAAGACGGCAGATGCTATTATATTGGCACGCATCCGAATCCGGCGGGCTGTCAGTATGACGGGGACTGGTATATCTGGGTACAGGAGCTGGATTTGGCGGCAATGAAGCTTGTGGGAGAGGTACATAATGTCTGGAACGGAGCCATGCGGGGCGTACACTGGCCGGAGGGCCCCCATTTATATAAGAAGGGGGAGTACTATTATATCCTGCATGCAGAAGGGGGGACAGGGCCGGAGCATGCGGTGAGCGTCTGTCGGAGCAGAAATGTGTTTGGACCTTATGAGAACAATTTCTGTAATCCTATTTTTACCCACAGGCATCTTGGAAGTGCGTATCCCATCCAGTACGTTGGACATGCAGATTTGGTGGAAACCTCCCGGGGTGACTGGTATATGGTGATGCTGGCGGTGCGCCCGTTAAAGGGATATACGACACTGGGACGGGAAACCTTTCTGGCGCGGGTGATTTGGGAGAAGGACTGGCCCGTGGTAAATCCGGGCGTTGGTATGCTGACAGATACGGTGGAAATAAATCTGCCGGAATGGAAGCCGGAGACAGTCATAAACCAGAAGGAAAAATATTATGATTTTACAAAACAGAGGAGCCTGGGGGCGGAATTTTTAACCATTCGGAATCCCCAGGAGGGTTCCTATACCCTGACGGAAAAGGGATTGCAGATAAGTTTTGGAAAATATACCCTAAAGGAAAAGGAAAGTCCGTCCTATCTGGCTCTGCGACAGGAAAATCACTTTTTTGAGGCGGCAGCAGTACTTTCAACAGCGAATCTTTCCGAAAGAAAAAAAGCCGGGATTGCGCTGGTACAGAGCAATGAATATCATTTGCGGGCAGAGGTTTCCAGAGGGGCAGCGGGAAAGATAAAAATAAAAGGATTTCTCTGCAAAGGCGGTCAGGATGAACTGGTGTGCAGCCGGGAAATTCTGCTGACAGGAGAAACACTTTCCCTGCATCTTCGGGTAAAGGGACTGACGGCGGAAATGTTCTGGGAGAGTGAGGAAACAGGAGAGGACAGTCTGCTTTTTGACAAGCTGGATATCAGCAGCCTTTCCACGGAGGCAGCAGGCGGCTTTGTTGGCTGTACAGTGGGCATGTATGCGGTGGAAGAAGAGGAAACTGTAAGCGGCGCAGCCGGAAGTGGGGAATACGCCCTGTTTATCAGCTTCCGGTATCAGGAATTATCAGAAGTATTCTGGGAAAGGGAAGGAGAGTATCGATGAATAAAAATCTGTTTGCGGTGACGCCGCCTATGGGGTGGAACAGCTATGATTATTATGATACCACGGTGAATGAGGCGCAGGTAAAGGCAAATGCAGCATATATGGCAGAGCATTTAAAGCCTTTTGGCTGGCAGTATGTGGTGGTGGATATTCAGTGGTATGCAAAAAAGGCGGGAAGCCAGCGGGAAAAGTATCAGTACATTCCATTCAGTGAGCTGGAAATGGATGCTTATGGCAGGCTGCAGCCGGATAAGGAAAGATTTCCTTCCTCCGGGGATGGCAGCGGGTTTACGAAGCTGGCGGAGTATGTACACGGGTTGGGACTGAAATTCGGGATTCATATTATGCGGGGGATTCCGAGGGTGGCTGCCCAGAATCATATGCCGGTAAAGGGAAGCAGTGTTACCGCAAATCAGATTGCAGACCCTTCCTCCATCTGCGGCTGGAATCCGGATATGTATGGCGTGAGAAATCTTCCCGAGGGGCAGGCATACTATGATTCCCTGCTGGAAATGTATGCTGACTGGGGGGTGGATTTTATTAAATGCGATGATATCTGCAATACTAATGTCTATCCTCAGAATCCCTATTCTGCAAGGCATGAAATTGAAATGCTGGCAAAGGCAATTCAAAAATGCGGCAGGGAAATTGTGCTTTCCCTTTCTCCGGGACCGGCATTGATTGACAAGGCATGGCACTATGAAAAATATGCCAATATGTGGCGGATTACGGATGATTTCTGGGATGACTGGCGGCTTTTAAAGGATATGTTCCACAGGTGTGAGCTATGGCAGAAGCATGTATCGAAGGGCTGCTATCCGGATTGTGATATGCTGCCGCTGGGCTATCTGGGAAAGGGCTTCGGAAGGGAAAGACAGACCTCCTTTACCAGACAGGAGCAGAGAACCATGATGACCTTATGGTGTCTGTTTGGTTCGCCCCTGATGATTGGCGCGGAGCTGACAAAGCTGGATGACTGGACAAAATCTCTTCTGACAAACAGGAGCATCCTGAAAATGCTGACGCCGGACTGCAGACCGGAACAGATTTGTCTGGAGGAAAACAGGGCAGTCTGGAAGGCAGAAAATGAAAAAACGGGAGAGTACTATATTGCCCTGTTTAATCTGGCTGAGGAAGAGGCAGAGGTAGGGATTTCCACCGGGGAAGCAGAAATGCCGGAGGAAATTTCGGGAGAACTTACAGAGTGCTGGAGCGGAGAGAAGGCGGAACTTTCAGAGGGCATTTTAAAGGCTCTTTTGCCAGCCCATGGCTGCGCGGTATATAGCGGGAACACCACAATGAACAAATAAAAACAAGTCTGAAAAAAACGGAGCAAGGCATCAGCCAAGCTCCGTTTCTGCTACGGTTATACTATACGAGGGAAGGGTAAAGGAAAGCTGGTTTGTTTCCGCTGCTTCCGGAAAAAGAGTGGTAATAACCGGTGCCACTTTTTCCGGATTTTCCAGTGAATTGGTATCGGAAGGGTTTCCGAAAAGCTGGGAAAGAACTGTCTTTTTCACCGGGCAATCCAGAGTTATCCGGAGCCAACAGGGGGAGTCGGAAGGGTTTACCAGCTTCAGATACAGTGTCTTTCCGTCCCCGGACAGGGTGGCAGAGGAAGGAAGCGCGTCTGGATTTTCTCCGTCCCCGTAAGTGACAGCCACCTGATTTTCCCCAAGATGAGTGGAAAAAAGCTGTTGCACATAATAGCTGGGAGTTCCGTAAACCCTGTCATTATCAAACCAAATCAGGTCCGGCTGCCACTGGGCATGCCCGATTCTGCCAAAAAGCGGAGCATAGCAGGACATGACAACATGGTCTGCGTTCTTTTCCAGCCCCGTTAAAAAGGCGGCTTCGCTGAGCGCCATTTCCAGATTGCTTACCCGGTCGTTGGTATCCTTATGGGAGTGGGCGGCGTATTCCCCGGCGAGCACTTTTGGCAGGGAACGGTCATAGGTGTCATAACGATGCAGATTGTCCCAGAACCATTCTGCGGGCTTATAAAAATGTTCGTCTACGGCATAAGCTTTGTCGGGATACTTTTTCATCCAGTCATAGGCATAGTCAAAATCTTCCCCCTCTGCCGTCCATCCGGCACAGGTAATCAGCTTTATTTCAGGATGCTTTTTGGAGAGAACCTCTTCAAAACGCTCGTAGCGTTCAAAATAGACTTTTCCCCATTGCTCGTTGCCGATGCCGATATATTCCAGAGAGAAGGGTTCGGGATGCCCCATCTCGGCACGAAGCTGTCCATATCCTTTTTCCGGGGAACCATTGGCAAATTCAATCAAATCGCAGACATCCTGAATCCATCTGTCCAAATCGGACAAATCTGCCAGAAGCCCTTCGTGCCACTGGCAGGTCATCCCCGCATTTATCACGGGAACCGGCTTCGCGCCGATATCCTCACAGAAAAGGAAATATTCATAAAAGCCAAGCCCGTAGGACTGGAAATAGTCCTCGGAGGAACCTCCCTTTAGCTGATATTCCTCCATCTGCCAGCGGTTGAAGTTGGTGGGACGCTCCGTCAGGCTGCCAACGGTATCCTTCCAGTTGTACATGTTTTCAAAGCTTCTTCCCTCTACGATACAGCCACCGGGAAAGCGCATGAATTTCGGATGAAGCGCTGCGAGCATTTCCGCAAGGTCCTTCCTGAGCCCGTTTTGATGGCCTTTAAAGGTGTCAGTGGGAAAAAGAGAAATCAGGTCCAAATCAAGAGTTCCCTCCCCTGCAAGGGTGATTTCCGGGTAAACGTATTTACAGTTCCCGGTGGAGGTCAGAGTCAGGTTATATTTTGACCAGCTGTGTCCGGCGCGGACAAGAGGAAAGGTTTTCTCACAGAAAATCTCGCCTTCTTTATTTTTCAGCCGGATACAAAGGCGCATGGGAGAAGCATTTCTGGCATAGCAGGAAAACCGGAAGGTCTGTCCTGTATGGACGCTTAAGCCTTCTTTACAGAAGCCCAGGTTCCGGATGCCTTCCCCGGCTTTCCCGGTCAGGCGGGCATAGTTGGGATGGGCGCTGCTTAAGGGAAAACGTTCCCTGATTTCAAAGGAAATATCCCCGATTTCCTCCCAGCACATTTTCCGTTTGTCCGTCAGTTTATCCCGGTCTGTATATTCAAAGGAACGGTTCGCAATCAGCTCCCCGTACAGTCCGCCGTCTCCGGCATAATTGATATCCTCGAAAAAGATACCGTAGAGAAGGGGGCTGACAGAATTTATCTTTTTGGCAGTATCAATAGAAATCTTTAACATACTTTGAACTCCTTTTCAGGTATGGTATAATGAACTTCGAAGAAATTATGATAATTATAGCAGTTTTGGAGGGAAAATGACAGAAGAACTGTTACAGGAATTGAAGAAAATCACACCGGAAGAGGAAAAGATTCTGCGGGGGGATAAGGAAATCGAAAAGACCCTGTATATGTCGGCGGAAAATAATATTGTGGATGCCAGAAAGCTGCTGGAGGCGGGGAAAATGATACAGGTCAGACCCCATACCCGCTTTGTGCATTTTCCGAAGCATACCCACAATTATATTGAGGTAATTTATATGTGCTCCGGGAAGACCCGGCATATTATCAACGGGGAAGAAGTGATATTGAAGCAGGGAGAGCTTCTGTTCTTAAGTCAGACCGCAACCCAGGAAATCTATCCGGCGGGGGAGAATGATATTGCCGTGAATTTTATTGTGCTGCCGGAGTTTTTTCGATATGGGCTGAATATGATGGAGCCGGAGGAAAATCAGCTTCGCAGCTTTGTAATCGACTGTCTTGGCGGAAAAAATCAGGCGGCGGGGTATCTGCATTTTAAGGTAGCGGATATTTTGCCGATTCAGAATCTGGTGGAAAATCTGATTTGGACTATCTGGCATAAGCAGCCGAATAAGAGAAGAACCAATCAGGCAACCATGGGGCTTCTGTTTTTGCAGTTGATGAATTATATGGACAAGCTGGAAACGGATGAACATTCCGGGGAGCATAAGCTGGCATTTGCGGTACTCAGTTATGTGGAAACGAACTACAGGACGGGAGAACTGACGGAGCTGGCGGAAAAGCTGCATTATGATATATACTGGCTTTCCAGGGAAATCAAGAAGCAGACGGGAAAGAATTATACAGAGCTTGTTCAGGCGAAGCGGCTAAGCCAGGCAGCATATCTGCTGACCGCCACCAATATGAATATCATGGATGTGGCGCTGGCGGTGGGATACGATAATATCAGCTATTTTCACCGGATTTTCCAGAAAAAATATGGGATGACACCGCGCAAATATCGTATTAGTACAAAATAAATGATATGAGGGTCAAAAGGTACTTTGCCCCTCATTTGATATCTACGAATTACTTCGCTGCCAAAGCAGCTCCTGTAATTCTAAAACATTCGGAATCCGCTGATTTACTGCGTAAATCGCTACTTCCTCATGTTTTGCGGGTCCCAAGGTCTTTCACCCACTTATGAGCAAGCTCATGTGAGTTCAGACCTTTTGACCCTGATATCAAATAAATAAAAAAAGAGCAAAAAGGTGTAATTTATAGTGAATATATGCTATAATAGGGACAAAAGAAAAGTGTTTTGCTTTTTGGAAGCCGGAGGTAAGTATGTATGGAAATCAGAGAATTTACAGATATGAAGAAATTTGAAAATATTATGGCAAACTGGGCAACAGCCACAGGGCTTGCAACAGTTGCGGTTGGAGCTGACGGAAAGTACATTTCTGAATGTTACAACTTTACGGATTTTTGTATCAAATTGACGAGAGGAAGCGTAGAAGGCTGTGCCAGATGCGAGAAATGTGATAGAGAGGGAAGCGGCGTATATCATTGTCATGCGGGTCTGATTGACTTTGGTATTCCCCTTGTGGTAAACGGAGAAAAGGTCGGTTCTGTCATTGGCGGACAGGTGTTGCCGGAAAGCCCGGATGAATCGAAATTCAGACAGGTGGCAAGGGAAATCGGGGTGGATGAGGATACCTACATAGCAGCTTTACATAAGGTCAATGTCAGAACAGAGGATGCCATCCGCGCTTCCGCAGAGCTTCTGGGAGAAGTATTGAACAACTTTATCAATGCGGAATATGAAACAAAAAAGAACAAGGTAATGCTGGACAAGCTAAGCGGCGGTGTTGCCCGGACGAATGAACTGGTAGAGCAGATTAAGGGCAAGACCAACGAGTTAAAGAGCCTGCAGAACAAGCAGAAAATACTGGCGTTAAATGCAAGTATTGAAGCTGCGAGAGCCGGAGAAAAGGGCGCAGGATTCGCGGTTGTTGCAAAGGAAGTCGGTAAGCTTTCCGAGCAGAGTACCGTTGTCAATAAGGAAATTGAAGATATTGTCCTAAACATCGCAGGGGCTGTTCAGGCAATGAGAGATTAGCGTGAAAAGAACTTCTAATCACTCAGAGCAAAGGCTCTTTCGCAAAGAAGCTCTAAATTGCAAATAAGGACACTTTTTGAACAAAAGAGTGTCTTTTTTTGTCCCTTGGGATTTTGTATAATAGTTACACAACCTGAAAGAGAAAGAGAGGAGAAGGAAACATGAATCCGTATTATCTTGCAGTGGATATCGGCGCTTCCAGCGGACGTCATATTCTGGCACATCTGGAAGACGGGAAGATGGTGTTGGAGGAAATCCATCGTTTTCCGAATGGAATGGTGCAGAAGGACGGCGAGAATGTCTGGGATGTGGACGAACTGTTTGCACAGATTAAGCTGGGCATGAAAAAGTGTGCCGAGGCAGGAAAGATTCCTGTGAGCATCGGAATTGACACATGGGGTGTTGACTTTGTTCTTCTGGATGCGGAAGGAAAGCGTATCGGAAACGCAGTCGCATACAGAGATGGCAGAACAAAGGGAATGGACGAGGAAGTTTACAAGAAGATTCCGGAGGATGAGCTTTATGCCAGAACCGGTATCCAGAAGGCAATTTTCAATACAATTTATCAGTTGATGGCGTTGAAGGTAAAGAAGCCGGAGCAGCTTGAAAAGGCGGAAACCATGCTGATGATGCCGGATTACTTCCATTATCTTCTGTCCGGTGTGGCTGCAACGGAATATACCAATGCCACGACAGGACAGCTTGTCGGCCCTGTGACAAAGGACTGGGATATGGAACTGATTGAAAAGCTGGGTTATCCGAAGAAGATTTTCCAGAAGCTTGTAACACCCGGTACGGTACTGGGCGAGCTGACAGAGGAGATTCAGAAGGAAGTCGGCTTCAACTGTAAGGTGGTTGCTCCTGCAACCCACGACACCGGTTCCGCTGTAATTGCAGTACCTACAGAGAGTGATAACACCCTGTATATCAGCTCCGGTACATGGTCTCTGATGGGAACGGAACTGATGGAAGCCAACTGCTCCAGAGAAAGCAAGTTACATAATCTGACCAACGAGGGCGGATATAATTATCGTTTCCGCTTCCTGAAAAATATCATGGGACTCTGGATGATTCAGTCCGTGAAGAAGGAAATCGGCGGCAATCTGGGATTTGGTGAGATTTGCGAACAGGCATCCCGCTGTACGATTCCTTCTATCGTAGATGCAAATGATGACAGATTCCTGGCTCCTGCAAACATGACAGAGGAAGTACAGGCAGCCTGCAGAGAATCCGGTCAGCAGGTTCCGGAGGGAATTGCAGAGGTGGCAAGTGTGATTTACAACAGCCTCGCACAGTGCTACGCAAAGACCATAAAGGAAATCGAGGAGATTACCGGTCAGAAGTATGACAGAATCCATATCGTAGGCGGCGGCGCAAATGCAGAATATCTGAATATTCTGACCGCAAAGGCAACCGGCGTGCCGGTATATGCAGGACCTACCGAGGCAACGGCAATCGGTAATCTGGCAGCCCAGATGATGTCTGCCGGAGAGCTGAAAGGTCTGAAGGATGCCAGAGCATGTGTGTATAAGTCCTTTGAAATCAAAAAGTACCAGTAAAGTCATAAGAGCATGGCAGCATGACCGCTGAAAAGGCAGCGAAAGCGTGGTCTGAAAATGACAACAGCGGCGAAAAAGCAGACACTGGAACAAAAATAAAAAGAAAGTGAGAGGAAAAAGAAATGACAAGATTTGAGTCCGCAAAAGAAATCTATGCTTCCTACGGAGTAGACGTAGAAGCAGCTATGAAGACACTGGCAGAAGCACCTGTTGCGCTGCACTGCTGGCAGGGAGATGATGTAACCGGCTTCGACCATGACGGTCCTCTGACCGGTGGTATCCAGACAACCGGTAACTATCCCGGAAAGGCAAAGACTCCCGAAGAACTGATGGCAGATATGGACAAGGCAATGAGCCTGATGCCCGGCAAGAAGAAACTGAATCTGCATGCAAGCTATGCTATTTTCGAGCCCGGTGAGTTTGTAGACCGTGACAAGCTGGAGCCCAGGCATTTTGCAAAGTGGGTAGAGTTTGCAAAGGCAAGAAACATGGGTATTGACTTTAACCCCACCTATTTCTCTCATCCTAAGGTAAAGGATGGTCTGACCCTTTCCAGCCCTGATGAGGAAACCAGAAAGTTCTGGATTGAGCATGGCAAGGCATGTATCCGTATTTCCGAATATTTCGCAAAGGAAACAGGAATCCCCTGCGTTATGAATATCTGGACAGGCGACGGCTTCAAGGATGTTCCTGCAGACAGAATGGGACCCAGAATGCGTTATAAGGATTCCATCGAGCAGATTCTTTCCGAGCCCTTCGACAAGAATCTGGTAAAGCCCTGTGTAGAGTCCAAGGTATTTGGAATCGGCGTAGAGTCTTATACAGTAGGAAGCGCAGAGTTTACCTTAAGCTTTGCTGCAACCCATGAAGGATGTCTGCCTCTGATGGACAATGGACATTATCATCCTACAGAAGTTGTTTCCGACAAGATTCCCGCACTGCTTTGCTTCTTCCCTGAAATTGCACTGCATATCACAAGACCTGTTCGTTGGGACAGTGACCATGTAGTACTGTTTGACGATGAAACAAAGGAGATGGCAAAGGAAATCGTCCGCAATGACGGCTTAAAGAGAGTTTACATGGCTCTGGATTACTTTGATGCAAGCATCAACAGAGTATCTGCATGGGCTATGGGCTTCAGAAGCTGGCAGAAGGCACTTCTTTCTGCACTTTGTACTCCCAACGCTGCTTTTAAGAAGCTGCAGGATGAGAACAGACTGACAGAGCTTATGGTAGAGCAGGAAGCTGTTAAGACCCTCCCTCTGGGCGATATCTGGAATGAGTACTGTGCCCGTCAGGGTGTTGCATCCGATAAGGAATTTTATGCAGAAATCAAGAAGTATGAGGACGAAGTTCTGTTGAAGAGATAATAAGCTTGTGTGCGCAGGGGGCTTTTTCGAGAAAAGAAAAGCCCTTCTGCGGGAAAGGCATGGGAGAAGCATGAACAATATTTTTGGCGTAAAGGTAATGGAAGATTATATCCGTATGTGCCATGACGGCGTAAGACAGGGATGGCATGAAAGAAACGGCGGAAACTTAACCTACCGTATGAGAGAAGAAGAGGTTGCAGAGTGCAGACCTTATTTTAAGGAAGTGCCAGGCGAGTGGGTTGCCCTCGGTGTACAGGCAGATAACTTAAAGGGAGAGTACTTTATTTCTACCGGAAGCGGAAAGTTTTTGCAGAACGTGGGCATTGAACCGCAGAACAGTATCTGTATTGTGGAAATCAATGACAGGGGTGATTCTTACAGGATTGTCTGGGGTCTGGAAAATGGCGGCAGACCTACCAGCGAGTTCCCCACCCACTTCATGAATCATTCCGTGAGAAAACGTGTTACAAACGGTGCAAACCGCGTGATTTATCATGCGCACACACCTTATGTGATTGCATTGACCTATGTACTTCCGTTAAAATCAGAGGTATTTACCAGAATGCTCTGGAAGAGCGCAACGGAGTGCTGTGTGGTATTTCCCGGCGGCGTTGGCGTTGTGCCCTGGATGGTTCCCGGCGGTCCTGAAATTGCGAAGGCTACCTGCGTGCTGATGGAGAAGTATGACGCGGCAATCTGGTCCTTCCACGGACTTTTCGTATCTGGCCCGGACTTTGATACGGCATTCGGTCTGATGCACACCATCGAAAAGGCAGCGCAGATTGCATCTATTGCACTGGCTGCAAACGGCGGAAAGGCACCCAGACAGGTAATTACGGACGATAATCTCCGGGATATCGGAAGAGATTTCGGTGTGAAGCTGAATGAGGAAATTCTGGATTACAAGAATCCGGACGAATTGTTCTGCGACTAAAGCTATCTGGCAGGGTAACGAACCAGAGAATTGTAAATGGTTATCAAATAGAAAAAGCTGCTATCTCATGTGTATATATGCATGAGATAGCAGCTTTTTTGTGTCATGGGAAATTACCTCCTGTCATAGAAAAAGCGCTCCGCTGGGATGCACATTCTCACACCGGGGAACAGCAGGCTTTACATCGCACCGTAGTTTTTGAAAATCTCAGGACAGGACGGGCGGGTTAATAACCAGCTCGGCGGGGAATCCGGTTTCCAGAATCAGCTTCCAGCTTTCTGTCACATCACCGATGTGAAGGTGTCCGTGGCTGTCACTGGAAAGAACCACAGGGCAGCCCTGGCTTTCACATTCCGACAGAAGTCTTATGGCATTGCTCCTGCAGTTTTTCCGGTAGCTGTCAGGAAGCAGGGATACGTTGTTGATTTCCGGGACAACCCGGTATTCCAGGGCTGTGCGTACCAACTCTGCATAATCCAAGGGAAAACGGCTGTCATCACAGTGACCGATGATTTTTATCCGGGGATGGGTCATGGCTTTCTGGTAAGCGAGGGTATTTTCCCTGACGGAGCCGGAGGTATAAATGGGACGGTGCATACTGATGATGCCGTAATCCAGCGTCTGCAAAAGGGAATCCGGAATATCCAGAGAACCGGAAAAATCCAGAATATTAGCCTCCACACCATGTAAAAGCTCCACGCCTGCCCTTTCTCCGGGAGAGAGGGAGAGGGAGCGGAAATAGGAAAGCCCGGCAGAACCCATGCTGGCAGGACCATGGTCACTGATGCCAAGGCACTTCATACCGCGTAAAAAAGCCGTTTTTGCTAAAAGGGCAATCGTATCTGTTGTGGCATGTCCGCTGGCAATGGTATGGGTATGCAAATCTGTGTCTGTATAATAAGTTTTTTCTTTGTTTTCTATACTTTCGTTTTTCATAAATCCAGTATGGCGCAGGTTCTCCGGAAAGTCAAGAAAAAACAGGGAATCCAACACAAAACCACTTGAAACTCAAAGAAAACCACAAAAATATTAAGAAAAAGAATGTTTGTTTCGTTGACATTTGGGAATCCAGAGAATATACTAAAAGCAGTACCTTCGTGTAGAACGTGTGGAAGAAAAACAAAAGGGAGGAAATGAGATTTATCATGGAAAAGTACTATACTCTCGAAATTCCCAAGACGGACAGGATTCCGAAGCTGGTAGCGGATTTATATGCAAAGATGCCGGAAATCGAGTCTGCAAGAGCAAGACTGATTACGGAAAGCTATAAAAGTACAGAGGACAAGCCTATTGTGATGCGGAGAGCGCTGGCTTTTGCGCATATTCTGGACGGGCTTCCCATTGTCATCAGACCCGGGGAGCTGATTGTGGGAAGTACAACGATTGCGCCAAGAAGCTGCCAGACTTATCCGGAATTTTCCTATAAATGGCTGGAGGCTGAATTTGATACGGTGGCAACCAGAAAGGCAGACCCCTTCTATATTTCAGAACAGACTAAGAAGGAGCTGCTGGAGGCGGATGCCTACTGGGAGGGAAAAACCACAAGTGAACTGGCAACTTCCCTGATGGCACCGGAAACCTTAAAAGCCATGGAACATAATATTTTCACACCGGGAAATTATTTCTATAACGGTGTGGGGCATGTGACAGTACAGTATGACAAGGTGCTGGCGATTGGTTATGAGGGGATTTTAAAGCAGGTAAGGGAAGAACTTGCCGGCTGCAATCCCGGAGACAGCGACTACTGCACAAAGTCCCGTTTCCTGCAGGCTGTCATTATCAGTCTGGAGGCAGTTATCCGTTATGCAAACCGGTATGCGGATTTGGCGGAAAAGGAAGCGGCAGACTGCACAGATGCAGCCAGAAAGACAGAACTGTTACAGATAGCGCAGAACTGTCGGAGAGTGCCTGCAAAGGGAGCGGAAAGCTTTTATGAGGCATGCCAGAGCTTCTGGTTTGTACAGCAGCTTTTGCAGATAGAGTCCAGCGGCCATTCCATTTCCCCCGGACGCTTTGACCAGTACATGTATCCTTATTATAAGAAGGATTTGGACAGCGGAAAGATTTCCAGAGAAGCAGCACAGGAGCTGATTGACTGTATCTGGGTAAAATTAAATGACCTGAATAAGTGCCGTGACGCAGTGAGTGCGGAGGGCTTTGCGGGCTACAGCCTTTTCCAGAACCTGATTGTAGGCGGACAGGACAAGGATGGCTGTGATGTGACAAATGATTTGTCCTTTATGTGTATCACTGCCTCCAAGCATGTATTTTTGCCCCAGCCTTCTCTTTCCATCCGTGTATGGAACAAGAGCCCTCATGAGCTTTTGTTAAAGGCTGCGGAGCTGACAAGAACAGGCATCGGACTGCCGGCTTATTATAATGATGAGGTGATTATTCCTTCCCTGCTGAGCAGAGGACTGACGCTGGAGGATGCAAGGGAATACAACATCATCGGCTGCGTGGAGCCTCAGAAGGCAGGCAAGACAGAAGGCTGGCATGATGCGGCATTCTTTAATATGTGCCGTCCCCTGGAACTGGTATTTTCCAACGGCTGGGACAAGGGTGAAAAAATCAGTATTGAAACCGGCAAGGTAGAGAATATGACCTCCTTTGAGGAGTTCTTTGAGGCGTATAAAAAGCAGCAGGAGTACAATATCTCCCTGCTGGTAAATGCGGATAATGCCATTGATGTGGCGCATGCCACCCGTTGTCCGCTGCCCTTCCTTTCCTGTATGGTAGACGACTGTATCAAGAGAGGAAAGACGGTGCAGGAGGGCGGTGCCGTTTACAACTTTACCGGTCCCCAGGGCTTTGGGATTGCCAATATGGCGGATTCCCTTTATGCCATCAAGAAGCTTGCCTTTGATGAAAAGAAGGTGACTCTGGGCGAATGGAAGAGAGCACTTGCCATGAACTACGGCGAGGGGCTGGATGCCATCAGTGCGGCGGAAATCGTTACCCAGATTGTAAAAGAAATGGAAGAAAAGGGCATGACACCCGGAGAAGCGGAAATTGCGGAAATGCTCCGCACGGTGATGACAACGGAGCTTCCCGAAGAGGAGAAGAAGCGTTATCAGGAAATCCGGGCAATGATAGAGGAAGTGCCGAAGTTTGGTAATGATAATGAGGAAGTGGATTACTTCGCAAGAGAGGTAGCCTATACTTATACAAGACCGCTGTTAAAGTACCATAATCCCAGAGGAGGACAGTTTCAGGCGGGACTTTATCCGGTTTCCGCAAACGTGCCCTTAGGCGCCCAGACCGGAGCAACACCGGACGGCAGACTGGCACATACCCCTGTGGCAGATGGAGTTTCACCCTCCGCAGGAAAGGATGTACACGGCCCTACCGCAGCGGCAAACTCTGTATCAAAGCTGGACCATGGTATTGCATCCAACGGAACACTGTTTAATCAGAAGTTCCATCCAACGGCACTCTCCGGAAAGCAGGGACTGGAAAACTTTGTTGCCCTGATTCGTTCCTACTTTGACCAGAAGGGCAGCCATATGCAGTTTAACGTAGTGGACAGAAAGACGTTGCTGGATGCGCAGGCACACCCGGAAAATTATGCCCATCTGGTTGTGCGGGTGGCAGGTTACAGCGCGTTATTTACAACCCTTTCCAAGTCCCTGCAGGATGATATCATCCGCAGAACGGAACAGGGATGGTAGAAAGGCAAGAAAGATGAGTTATTTGGATACAAGAGGCAGAATTTTTGATATCCAGAGATATTCCATCCATGACGGTACCGGCATCCGGACGATCTGCTTTTTAAAGGGCTGTGTCCTGCGGTGCAAATGGTGCTGCAATCCCGAATCCCAGGAATATGCCATTCAGGAAATGACTGTCAGAGGAAAGAAAAAGATTGTGGGACAGGATGTTACGGTGGCGGAAGTCATGGAAACCGTGGAAAAGGACAGACCCTATTACAACCGTTCCGGCGGAGGATTAACCCTTTCCGGCGGGGAAAGTCTCTGCCAGCCTGAATTTGCAAGGGATTTACTGCGGGCGGCGAAGGAGAGCGGAATTAACACTGCCATGGAGAGCATGGGCTGTGCAAAATGGGAAACCATAGAGGAAATTCTGCCCTGGCTGGACCATTATCTGTTGGATATCAAGCATACAAACAGTGCAAAGCATAAGGAATTTACCGGAAAGGGCAATGAACTGATGTTGGAAAATGCCCGCAGGATTGCAGAAAGCGGTAAAACGAAACTGAGCATCCGGGTACCGGTGATTCCCACCTTTAATGACACCCCGGAGGAAATCAAATCCATTGCCGTGTTTGCAGACAAGCTGCCGGGAGTGGAGGAGATTTATCTGCTGCCCTATCACAGACTGGGGCAGGATAAATACGAGGAGCTGGGAAGAACCTATCTCCTGCCGGATATTCTGCCGCCGGAGCCGGAGCATATGCAGATGCTGAAGAAGGTTGTGGAAACAAATACCAGACTCAGGTGCCAGATTGGCGGTTAAAGACTGAAATGTGCAGAACAGGGGATAACAATGGATTTTCTGGATGATAAAAACAAGCAGAGGATTGTGCAGGAGCTGGTGCCCGGCAAGCAGATTACGCTGGCGCACATCATTGCAAGTCCTGACAAAATTTTATATGAAAAGCTGGGCTTGAATCCGGCGATTGATTATGCAAGGGCGGCAATCGGCATTATGACGGTGTCCCCGGCGGAAACCGCGATTATTATGGCGGATGTGGCAATGAAAGCCGCAGCGATTGACCTTGGATTCGTAGACCGTTTCAGCGGTTCCCTGATTATCACGGGAACGGTTTCCGAGGTGGAGGCTTCGGAAACGGCAATCCTGGATTATGTGCGGGAGGAGTTAAAGTACACCACCTGCAAGATTACGAGAACGTAAAGGGTGAAGAACTGCTGATGAAAAAACTGATATTGATGGGACGCAGCGAGAGCGGAAAGACAACCCTCAAGCAGGCACTCAACGGAGAAAAGGTTCATTATTACAAAACCCAGTATGTTCATTATAATGATGTGCTGATTGACACACCCGGGGAATATGCCCAGACAAAGCACCTTGGCTATGCGCTGGCGCTGTATGCATATGAAGCGGATGTGGTGGGACTGTTAGTGGCAGCCACGGAAAGCTACACCCTGTTTCCTCCGAATATTACCTGTATGGTAAACAGGGAGGTCATAGGGATTATTACCAAAATCAATGAGGAGGGGGCAAATATTCCCATGGCAAGGCTCTGGCTGGAAAATGCAGGCTGCAAAAAAATCTTCCTTGTGGATTCCGCCACGGGGGAGGGGGTTGACGGGATATTGAAATATCTCGCGGAAAGCCCATCTGAAAAACCACAGAAAACGACACAAAACCAACAATAATTTGTTGACTTGTGTGGTATATAGGCTTATAATAAAGTCAAATTGCATACTAAACAATTTAGGAGGAATGAAAATGCAAAACGAGTACGAAATTAAAAAAGAGATTTGTGACATCGGAAAGAGAATCTACAACAGAAACATGGTTGCTGCAAACGACGGTAACATTTCCGTAAAGCTCAACGACAATGAGTTCTTATGTACACCCACCGGTGTATCCAAGGGATTTATGACACCCGAATATATCTGCAAGGTAGACAGAGATGGTAATGTATTGCAGGCAAACGGCAACTTCAAGCCCTCTTCTGAAATCAAGATGCACATGAGAGTATATCAGGAAAGACCTGACGTAAACAGTGTTGTACATGCTCATCCGGTATATGCAACCAGCTTTGCAATCGCAGGCATTCCTCTGACACAGCCGATTATGCCTGAAGCAGTTATCGCTCTGGGATGTGTTCCTATCGCAAAGTACGGCAGACCTTCCACCATGGAGATTCCGGACGCTGTTTCCGAGTATGTTCAGTACTTTGACGCAGTTCTGCTTGAGAACCACGGCGCACTGACCTATTCCGATTCCCTGCTCAACGCTTATCTGAAGATGGAATCCGTAGAGTTCTATGCACAGCTTCTGTATCAGTCCAGACTGCTTGGCGGCCCCAAGGAGTTCACTCCTCAGCAGGTAGAGGATTTGTATGAAATCAGAAGACAGTTCGGCATGAAGGGACGTCATCCGGCTAACCTCTGCCAGAACTTAAAGGAAGGAAAGCCCAGCTGTCATAACTGCGGCGGCGGATGCGGTTCCAAGAAGGACGCTGCAACCAATCCTGAACTGGTAGCTGAAATCACAAAGAAGGTACTGGAGCAGCTTGGAAGATAGGTAGTTGCCATGGACAACAACGAAATTGAAAAGATTGTGCAGGAGGTTATGAAAAAGACCTCCGTACCTCAGGGCATGACTCTGGCGCTGGCAGTAAAGCTGATAGAGAAGGTAGAAGCGAAAGCGGCAGAGTGGGGGATGCGGGTAGTGACTGCGGTGTCAGACGCTTCCGGCAGACCTGTGGCTGTCCACTGTATGGACGGCGCCTACATAGGCAGCTTTGATGTGGCACTGAATAAAACTTATACATCCGTAGCATTCCAGATGTCTACTGCGAAGCTTGGTACGTTAAGCCAGCCGGGCGAGAGTCTTTACGGGATTCAGTTTACGAATGGCGGAAAGATTGTGATTTTCGGCGGCGGGGAAGTACTGGAGCGGAACGGAAAAATGATTGGAGCACTGGGCGTCAGCGGCGGAACTGCAAAGCAGGATACCGATTTGGCAGCCTACGGAAAATCCGTATTTGAGGAGGTATTGACGTGCTTGTAAATGAGAGCCTTGTACAGGATATTGTACAGGAAGTTGTAGCAAAACTGAATATTTCCGAGCCGGTAAACCATTACCATGGCGTATTCAGCGATATGAACGAGGCAATTGCCGCTGCAAAGAAGGCACAGGCAGTTGTACGCAGAATGTCTCTCGACCAGAGAGAGCAGATTATTTCCAATATCCGCAGAAAAACCCATGAGCAGGCAGAAGTAATTGCAAGAATGGGCGTGGATGAAACCGGTATGGGCAATGTTGGACACAAGATTTTAAAGCATCACCTTGTAGCAGACAAGACCCCCGGAACCGAGGATTTAAAGACAACCGCATGGAGCGGTGACAGAGGACTGACCCTGATTGAAATGGGACCTTTTGGTGTTATCGGTGCAATTACACCCTGTACCAACCCCAGTGAAACAGTTATCTGTAACTCCATTGGTATGATTGCAGCAGGAAACACGGTTGTATTCAACCCTCATCCTCAGGCAATCAGAACTTCTATTTATGCCATTAACTTAATCAATGAAGCATCTCTGGAAGCAGGCGGACCGGACAATGTAGCATGTACCGTAGAAAAGCCTACTCTGGAAACCAGTGCCATCATGATGAAGCATAAGGATATTCCGCTGATTGCAGCAACAGGCGGCCCCGGTGTTGTTACCGCAGTGCTTTCCTCCGGTAAGAGAGGAATCGGCGCAGGTGCCGGCAACCCTCCCGCAGTGGTTGATGAAACCGCAGATATCAGAAAGGCAGCAGAGGATATCGTAAACGGCTGTACCTTCGATAATAATCTTCCCTGTATCGCAGAGAAGGAAATCGTTGCAGTGGATAAGATTGCAGACGAGCTGATGAATTACATGATTACAGAACAGGGCTGCTATCTGGCTTCCAGGGAAGAGCAGGACAAGCTGGTTGCTACTGTACTGACTCCCAAGGGATTGAACAGAAAGTGTGTAGGCCGTGACGCAAAGACACTGCTTGGCATGATTGGTGTGACTGTTCCCGACAACATCCGTTGTATCGTATTTGAGGGAGAGAAGGAGCATCCTCTTATCGCAACCGAGCTGATGATGCCCATTCTGGGTATGGTTCGTGCAAAGGATATTGATGACGCTATTGAGAAGGCTGTATGGCTGGAGCATGGCAACCGTCATTCTGCACATATCCATTCCAAGAACATTGACAATATTACAAAGTATGCAAGAGAAATCGATACTGCAATTCTGGTAAAGAATGCACCTTCCTACGCAGCCCTTGGCTTCGGCGGAGAAGGATATTGTACCTTTACCATCGCAAGCCGTACCGGTGAAGGCTTAACCAGTGCAAAGAGCTTTACAAAGAGCAGACGTTGTGTTATGGCAGACAGCCTTTGCATAAGGTAAGACAGGGAAAGGAGATTACGATGGCTGATACAGCACAGATTGAAGAGATTGTAAAACAGGTACTGGCAAGTATGTCCGGTAATGTAAGTGCAAATCATCCGGTAGCCAGCGCAGCAGCTGCATCCAAGGGAGAGATTCCCAAGACCGCACATGTTGCCATGCTGACAAGCCTGGAGCACTTTGATGTAAAAGAGTTCCCCATGCCTGAGGTTGGGGATGATGATATTCTGGTAAAGGTAGAAGGCTGTGGTGTCTGCGGTACAGACGCACATGAGTTCAAGAGAGACCCCTTCTCCCTGATTCCCGTTGCACTGGGACATGAAGGAACCGGTGAAATCGTAAAGATGGGTAAGAATGTCAGGAAGGACAGCGCAGGAAAGGATTTACATCTGGGCGACAAGGTTGTTACCTGTATGATTTTCAAGGACAACCCGGATATTACCATGTTCGACTTGAACAAGCAGAATGTAGGCGGCGCAGACGTATATGGTCTGCTTCCTGATGATGACATCCATCTGAACGGCTGGTTTTCCGATTATATTCTGATTAGAGGCGGTTCTACCGTATTTAATGTAAGTGATTTGGATTTGTACTCCCGTGTACTGATTGAGCCCTGCGCAGTTCTGGTTCATGCAGTAGAGAGAGCAAAAAGCACAGGCATCCTTCGTTTCAACTCCAGAGTTGTTGTACAGGGATGTGGCCCGATAGGCTTGATTTGTATCGCAATTTTGCGTACAATGGGTATTAACAACATCGTTGCAGTAGACGGCGAGAACAAGCGTCTGGAATTTGCAAAGGAACTGGGTGCATCCGATTATGTAAACTTCAAGGAGCATAAGGGAATTGAAGCCCTTTCCGCAGCAGTTGCAGAGAAGTTTGACGGTCATCTGGCAGATTTCGCTTTCCAGTGTACCGGTTCTCCCGCAGGACATTCCAATATCTACAAGTTCATCCGCAACGGCGGCGGACTTTGCGAACTGGGATTCTTCATTAACGGCGGTGATGCAACTATCAATCCTCACTTTGATATCTGCTCCAAGGAAATTACAACCGTAGGAAGCTGGGTATATACTCTGAGAGATTATGCAACAACCTTTGATTTCTTAAAGAGTGCAAAGAAAATCGGGCTTCCGATTGACAAGCTGATTACCCATACCTATCCTCTGGAGGAAATCAACGAGGCATTGAAGACCAACCTGGCAATGACAGGCTTAAAGATTGCTATTATCAATAAGTAGTTTAAACCAGGCAGAAAGAGGAAGCTATGGAAGAGGCAGTAGGACTTTTGGAAGTATACGGACTGACCTGCGCATTTCTTGCAGCAGATGCAGGATGCAAGGCTGCAGATGTCAGATTGGAAACTTTCGATAAAAACAAACCTGCAAATGCAGATTCGTTGCCGGTACCGTTGCTGGTAACAATTAAGTTCCGTGGAAGCGTAGCCGCTGTTGAAGCTGCTATGGCTGCAGGGGAGGAAATGGCAAAATCCCTGACCGGAGTGGTACAGAAGCATATTATTGCAAGACCTACCTCCGATACGGAAAAAATGTTGAAGCTCAACGCCTTCGACAAAAACTAAAAGAATGAGATATCTGCCAAGATGAAAGGAGAACATTATGGCACAGGAAGCATTGGGAATGGTAGAAACAAGAGGTCTGACAGCATCTATTGAGGCTGCAGATGCTATGACAAAGTCCGCAGAGGTAACTCTGGTCGGAACAGAGAAGATTGGTTCCGGACTGGTAACTGTAATGGTTCGTGGTGATGTAGGAGCTGTAAAGGCAGCAGTTGAGAGCGGTTCTGCAGCAGCAAGCAGACTGGGTGAGCTGGTAGCAGCACACGTAATTCCCCGTCCTCATGCTGATGTTGAGAAGATTCTGCCCCGCGTATAAACATAAGTACTTAGAAAAGGAACCGGACAATGAGCAATACATCATTAGGATTTATTGAAATTTCAGGTGTGGTCGCTGCGGTAGATGCGCTGGATATTATGTGCAAGACTTCCGGTGTGGAATTAGCCACATGGGAGAGAAAACTGGGTGGACGCCTTGTCACAATTATCGTAAAAGGGGATGTTGCCTCTGTGACTGAGGCTGTATCCACTGCCGTGGCAAAAGCAATCAAGAAGCCGGTAGCAAGCGGTGTTATCGCAAACCCGCACGAAGAAATCATGAGACTTGTGAATCTGAGCGCGAGCCGATTCATGAATAAGCAAGCAGTAGAAGATACACTTGACGAGCAGACTATTCAAGAGGTCTGATGAAAGCCAATTAAAAAACAGGAGGAAATGAAAATGGCACAGGAAGCATTGGGAATGGTAGAAACAAGAGGTCTGGTAGCAGCAATTGAAGCAGCAGATGCAATGTGTAAGGCTGCAAACGTAACTCTGGTCGGAACAGAGAAGATTGGTTCCGGACTGGTAACTGTAATGGTTCGTGGTGATGTAGGAGCTGTAAAGAGCTCTGTTGAGGCTGGTTCTGCAAGCGCATCCAAGCTGGGTGAGCTGGTAGCTACCCATGTAATTCCCCGTCCTCATACTGATGTTGAAATGATTCTTCCCAAGCTGAAATAATCGTATCTGATTTCAGCAAATCAATTGGAGGAATATCATGGAACAGCAGACTGTGGAAATGATTACAAAAATGGTACTTCAGTCTTTGAATCAGATGGAAGATAAGTCAAATGGCTTTCAGGTGCCGGTAGGGGTATCTGCAAGACATATCCATCTGACGCAGGAGCATGTGGAAGCTCTGTTCGGAGAGGGATATCAGTTGACAAAGAAGAAAGACCTGATGGGTGGGCAGTATGCCTGCAATGAAACGGTAACTATCGTTGGCCTGAAATTAAGGGCGATTGAGAATGTCCGTGTACTTGGACCCGTCAGAAAGGCTTCCCAGATTGAAATCTCTGCCACTGATGCCATGAAGCTTGGCATCAAGGCACCTATCAGAGAATCCGGCGATATCGCAGGAAGTGCTCCGATAGCAGTAGTTGGTCCCAAAGGGGCTCTCTACATGAAGGAAGGCTGTATTATTGCCATGCGTCACATCCATATGTCCCCTGCGGATGCAGCGGCAGCCGGTGTGCATGATGGTGATATTGTATCTGTGAAAGCAGATAATGAGCGCGGAACGGTATTCAATCATGTAAAGATTCGTGTAAACGACAGCTTTACACTGGAAATGCATATTGATACAGATGAGGCAAACGCTTCTAAAATCAAGACCGGAGATAAGGTTACGATTTTGAAGTAGGATAATGGCGGGCAGAATTGCACTGCCCGCCGTTTTTAAGTTTCTTTCTGGCGCGGAAATGAGGAGCAGCATGATAATAGGGAAAGTAGTGGGAAGTATCGTATCTACCCGCAAATGTGAGAATCTTGTGGGAAACAAGTTTATGATTATCGAACCGTTAAAGGATATGGCGGCGGGAGCAGCCCGGTTTGTGGCAATCGATAACATCGGAGCCGGAATTGGTGAAACAGTACTTGTGGCAACGGGAAGTGCGGCAAGAGTTGGAATGGAAGGCGCACCCGTGGATGCTGCGATTGTGGGAATTGTTGATGAATAAGGCATGAAAAGAGAGTTATCGTGATGGAAATCAATACATTAAAGCAGATTTTACAGGAAAATGGTGTGGTTGGTGCAGGCGGAGCGGGTTTCCCGACTTACGCGAAGCTGGATGCCCGTGCAGAGATTATTCTGATGAACTGTGCGGAGTGTGAACCCTTATTAAAATTGCACAGACAGCTTCTGGAGCAGCACGCGGAAGAAATTCTGCGTACTTTTGATGAAATCGCTCAGACAGTTGGAGCTGCTGAGGCTGTGATTGGTTTAAAAAAGGAATACAAGGCTACATTAAAAGCCATAGAAAAATACATAGATGCGTATCCGAATATGCGGGTACAGTTGTTGGACAGCGCCTATCCCATGGGGGATGAGGTGGTTCTGATTTACGAGGCAACAGGAAGAGTCATCCGTCCTGGTGGACTTCCCATCGAGGAAGGAGTCGCTGTTTTCAATGTGGAAACGGTATATAATGTATATCGCGCCACAGAGTTAAAGACACCGGTTCTGGATAAGCTGGTGTCCATCGTGGGAGAGGTGGAGCATCCGGTGACAGTCCGTGTCCCCATCGGAGCGGCAGTGAAGGATGTGGTGGCTTATGCCGGTGAGATAACGACGAAGGAACCGGCGTTTCTGATGGGCGGCCCCATGATGGGAAATCTGGGGGATGAAAATACGGTGATTACCAGAACGACCAATGCGATTATCGTATTGCCGAAGGATCACAGCCTGGTACAGCGGAAGAACAGGAATACAGCCATTGATTTAAAGAGGGCGGCGTCCTCCTGCTGTCAGTGCGAAACCTGTACGAATCTCTGCCCCAGACATGCGCTGGGACATCCGATAGAGCCCCATAAATTTATGCGGAGCGCAGCAAATCAGGATTTCAGGGATACCAATGTGTTTTTAAATACGCTGTTCTGCAGCTCCTGCGGACTTTGTGAGAATTTCTCCTGTCCTCAGGGTCTTGCACCCAGAAGCCTGATGGCTGAATATAAGGCAGGCTTAAGAAAAGCGGGAGTCAAGGCACCTGCAGACGTAAAGCCGGAACCGGTAAAGGAAAGCCGTTCCTACAGAAAGGTACCGGAGGAAAGACTGGCAGCAAGGCTTGGGGTTTCCAGATATGATGTGGCAGCACCTTTGCAGGCGGATGACTACTGGAAGAAGCCGGAGAACTGTCAGATACATAAGGTAAAGATTCTGCTGAGCCAGCATATCGGCGCCCCTGCACAGGCAGTTGTGGAAAAGGGTGACAGGGTTCTGGCAGGACAGATGGTAGCAGTTCCCGGAAACGGACTCAGCGTGGGAATCCATGCGTCCATGGATGGTGTGGTACAGGATGTTACAGACAAATATATTATTATCGGAGAGGCAGCAAGATGAGCAGAGCAATCGGAATGATAGAATTTAAGACGGTTTCAGCAGGTGTGACTGCTGCGGATTTGATGGTAAAGACAGCAGCGGTGGAACTGATAGAAGCACAGGTGGTCTGCCCCGGAAAGTATATCGCGCTGATTACCGGTGATTTGAGTGCGGTGGATGCAGCAGTTGCCACAGCGAAAAATCAGTATCCGGAACAGTTGATTGACAGCTTTGTTCTGGGAAATCCTCATGAGGGAATCTTCCCGGCTATTTATGGCACAACCCATGTAGAGCATGTCAGCTCTCTTGGAGTACTGGAAACCTTTGATGCGTCAGCAATTATCGTAGCTGCGGATATTGCGGCAAAGACAGCGGATGTGGAGCTGATTGAACTGCGTATTGCAAAGGGAATGTGCGGAAAGTCCTATCTTTATCTCTGTGGAGAGGTTTCCGCGGTGGATGCGGCAATCGCAAGGGCAAAGGAAACCGTTGCGGGCAGCGGAATGTTCCTTGACTCTACCGTTATTGCACATCCGGATGAACAGATTATCAAATCAATTTTATAATGCACAGAATGTGCGGAAATGGGGAAAAAATGCTTGCAGTTGAACGCCGGAATCTTATTTTGGAGAAATTGCAGGACGAGAAAAAAGTGGTGGTCAGTGAACTGAGCACCCTTTTTGACGTTTCTGAAGAAACTATCAGACGGGACCTTGACAGGTTGGATAAGGACGGACTGGCAATCAAAAGCTATGGCGGGGCTATTTTAAACGAAAATTCCGGTTTTGACATGCCCTTCAATGTGCGGAAGAAAAAGAATATGCGGGGAAAGCAGGTCATTGCGGAGCTGGTCAGCGGACTGGTGCAGGAGGATGAGCATATCATTGTAGACCCCAGCACAACGGCGGTTGCCATTGTAAAGGCATTGAAGAACAGAAAGCGTCTGACCGTCATTACCAATTCCATCGAAATTCTGGTGGAGCTTTCTGATGTAAGCGGCTGGGATATCATTTCTACCGGAGGCACCCTGCGGGAGAGTTATCTTGCACTGGTGGGGCCGAAGGCGATGGACGGAATCAGTTCCTTTAATGCGGAGAAGGTGATTTTATCCTGCAAGGGAATTGATTTAAAGAAGGGCATCACGGATGCCAATGAAATGTTTTCCCAGGTAAAGCAGACCATGTTAAAGTCTGCGAAGCAGAGGATTCTAGCGGTAGACCATACAAAGTTTAACAATGTGGCGTTTTCACAGATTTGTGAATTGTCCGCCATTGACCTTGTGGTAACGGATATCAGGCCCTCCGAGGAGTGGATGGCATATTTTACAGAGAAAGGAATTGAGTGTCTGTATGGCAGAGAAAGCGACGGTAACGATAGCTTTTACCAATAATAAGGGAGGCAGCGGAAAGACGACAACCTGCGCCAACCTGGGATATTCGCTTTCCCTTCTTGGCAAAAGGGTGCTGCTTGTGGACGGGGATATGCAGTTGAATCTTTCCCTTTCCTATTTTGATGAGGACAGGGTGCTGGAGCTGGCAGCGGGAGAGAAGAATCTTTATAACGGTATCTGCCGGGAAGAAGATTTGACGGATTATATTATCCCTACGGCATACGAAAATCTGGATTTGATTCCCTCCTCCACACTGATGAGCGGTATTGAGTTTGAATTATTCACAAAGTGGCAGAGAGAGTTGATTTTAAACAGAGGACTTGCTAAAATAAAGGAAAGCAGTGTCTATGATTATATTCTCATTGACGCACCTCCGACACTGGGGGGTTGGGTGATGAATATTCTGTGTGCATCGGATTATTGTATTTTACCGGTGGAGGCTTCCCCCTGGGGGCTTTTCGGCGTGGCAAACCTGTTTGAATTTCTGGAAAAGGTAAAGAAGGTGGCGCCGCAGCTGGAGCTTCTTGGGGTAGTGATTACCAAGATGGATGCCAGAAAAAATTATGGAAAGCAGACGCTGGAGGTATTGGGACAGTTTAAAGAGGTAACACTGTTTCAGAACTGTATCCGTGTAGATTCGGAGATTGAGTGGGCGCAAGACCATTCCATGCCGGTTTTTGCATATAAAAAGAAAGCCAGAAGCGCCGGAGAATATCTGGAGCTGGCAAAGGAGGTAGAGGAGAATGTCCGTAGGAGCAGGAAGCATTAAGAGAGCTGCAAAGGCGGCACAGCCTGTGCAGACAGAGGAAAAAGTGGTAAAGCAGGAGCAGGAAGTAAAACAGACAGAGAGCAAGGCAGCAGAAGTTAAGGCAGCAGAAACGAAGGCAGCTAAGACAAAGGCTGCTTCCACAAAGGCAGCAGGAAACAAAACTGTTGTAAAGAAGGCAGAAACGCAGCCTGTGAAGGAAAAGAAGGCAGAGGGTGTAGAGCAGAAGCACTATGGTGTGGGAGAAGAGCTTCCGGTATTCCTGATGTAAGAACAGAGATGCTGTCCGGAAATCCTGTATGCGAAAATCGCAGGACAGGATTTCTTTTCTTAATTCATAGGAAATTTCGTCCTATGAATTAAAAAACGCTCCGCGAGGAACGCACTGCGGCGGAGTGGAAGAATGTTGCACAGCAATCCGCCGCAGGCGGAGAATCTCGCAGGCGAGATTCTTTCTTATGGAGAACGTGATAGTTTAAGATAAGGAAAGAAATTAAGATAAGGAAAGAAATTGAAATAAGGTAAAAGGTGTAAATAGAAATAAAAAGGGGAAAAGGAGGCTGTTTGAGGGGCACTGAAAGAAAAGAGGAAACCTGTATGTACGAAGGCATTAAAAATAATGGAAAAGTAGATTTGGATTTTGAGCTCGGCTGGTTTACAGAAACCATAGAGCTTATCTGTGACGGAGAAGAGGCAAAGGCAAGAGAGGTTCTACGGGGAATGTTCTGTGGGGTTCTGCGGTATGTAACGGGCTATAAATGGCTGGAGGAGCCGCCGGCGGAAATCAGCGTAAAGGATGTCTGCCTGACAACCATGGTGGAGCAGAGCGAAACAGGAAAGAATCACAGCGATATTCTGGGTAACTGGGATATTATTTTCCGGTTTGAGCCCTGTGACGGTTCAGCGGAAAAGAGAACAACCAAGGCGGCGCTTGTTTCTGTGGAGAATGCCATGGAGCGGTTCGTACGTGCCAGATACCATCTGGAGGAGCCTAAGGATTTGGCATTTTTTGTACTGGAAGAACAGAGAACTGATTTGATAGAAAAACATTTTACCGGCTGGGTAGAGTAAAGGTATCAGAAGCCCGGGAGATGGAAAAAAGGAAAGGAAGGATTTAAAAATGGAACTGGAGCAGTTGAGAAGTGATATGGTAGCAGCCATGAAGGCAAGGGACAAGGAGAGAAAGGATGCAATTTCCTCTCTGGTTTCCGCAGTAAAGAAGGTGGCAATCGATGAGGGCTGCCGTGAGGATGTACCGGCTGAACTGGTAGACAGAGTTATTATAAAGGAGTTAAAGACCGTAAAGGAGCAGCTGGATGCCTGTCCCGCAGACCGCACAGATTTGCTGGCAGAGTATCAGAAGCGGTACGATGTGATTTCCGAGTATGCACCGAAAATGATGTCTGCGGAGGAAGTAAAGGCTTATATTGAGGGACATTTCGCAGAGGTTCTTGCCACAAAGAACAAGGGACAGATTATGAAAGCTGTTATGGGAGAATTAAAGGGCAAGGCAGACGGCAAGGTAATTAATGAAACCGTTGCAAAGCTGTGCCAGTAATTGAGCAGACAGTGTGAAGAACAGCAGGAAATGCCGGACAGAATCCGGTAGACCCTGCTGTTTTTTTATAGTTTTTTGAATGTAAAAACTTACTAAATTTCTGATTATCTTTTCATAAGTTGGTAAATGCCGATATATCCCGTATTTTAGGGCTTTATC